>JAEEGK010033446.1_pt1 | contig 9999 bp, 7 predicted proteins | sample 8958771 | NCBI WGS metagenome assembly JAEEGK01 (sample SAMN16246547, study PRJNA631951) | gut metagenome | biome: gut microbiome; feature: rumen; material: SC-attached | host: Bos | place: Iran: Karaj | collected 2018-10 | reverse complement strand
GGAGCAGGTTACGCTGCACAAGAGCGACGAGGTGGATAAGCTGCTGGCATACTATATGGGCAAGAACACCACCGAACGCCAAAACTTCATCATCGACAATCTTCGTATCGAGGAAGATGCCGTTGAAGACCAAACGGAGGAATAAACTATGACAAATCTCCTTCCTTTAGTTCTCTTTCTTTTGCTGGCCATCATCGTACTTGTGGCGACCGAACTGCATGAGCGCAGAAAGAAGGCGTCCGACACTCAGCAGAACGCTACAGTTAACGGCGGTGAGCAGTCCAACGATGCTACACCGGACGATTCGGCAACGCAGTCGGCCGATGACGGCGAGTGCTGCGGTCAGCACCTGGTTTGCGAACGCGAAACGCTGCTCCAGACCAACGCAAAGATCGAGTACTACGATGACGAAGAACTGGATGCCCTGGCGGGCATTGACCCGAACGACTATACAACCGAGCAACACGATGCTATCCTGCATGTCTTCAATACGCTACTCGAACGCGACGTGCCCGGATGGTGCCGCAGCCTGCAACTCAGGCATATTGAGTTGCCGTTGGATATAAGAGAAGAGGCACTTCTGATTGTCCGTGAGCGCCGAAATCACTAACGGCGTTCATTTTTTTGCACGTTTATTTGGTCAATTCAAAAAAAAGCAGTACCTTTGTCGCCGCTTTGGAGATTGTCTACTATCTCAGAAGTTTTAGAAAGCGTAGCCGCGATGGTGGAATAGGTAGACACGAGGGACTTAAAATCCCTTGGCCAGTGATGGCTGTGCGGGTTCGATTCCCGCTCGCGGTACTAAGCACAAGAGAGAATGCCTGCAAGTTTTTACTTGTGAGGCATTCTTTTTTGTGCATCTGCAAGATACTGCTCCACCCTATATACTCAGAGAAATGCGATTACAAAAAAACGTCACCTTTCGATGACGTTTATTTGTGTGTGTTGAGGACCCGTCTACAGGACACGGGAGAGTTGGTCGTAGTATTTGGGAGATACCGGAACAGGTTTGACACCGGAAGTGTCGAGTTCGGCCAGGATGATGCCTTCTTTGTCACGACGCAGCACCTTGACGTGGCGCGGATTGACGAAATAAGAACGCTGGCAACGGATGATACCATGCTTCTCCATCAGTTCCTCTACACCGCGCATGGACTGACGCAGCGAATACTCTTTAAGCACCTCGCCCTCCAGATAATGGATATTGACATAGTTCTCCTGCGCCTCTATATAGAGCAACACATCGTGCGCGATTACCAGTTTGAGGCGACCCGTATTGTCCGCAAAACGCACCAAATCTTCTTCTGCAGTCTCTGTCTCGCCCGGATAGACCGCGCAGACGATGGCATTGATGATAACATACGGATAGGCAATGGTGGCGATAGCGAGCATCATGCACATACCCAGTGCAGGGAAATAGCCGTAGTCGCCATACATGAGTGCCATATAGAGGGCGGCAAAGCACGCAAAGACAACCAGTTCAGCCAGTGTCCACAATGTGTATGGCAGCCACGACATATGTATATAGCGTCGGCACGCAGTCATAGGTATACGCGAAGCACACAACACTCCCAGCAGGATACACATGAGCATCAGCACATTGAGCACCAACCTATCGGAACCCAATCCCATACTGAGAAAATCATACATCCACTCGCTCTGATAGAGCAGCACAAAGCACAAGAAAAAGACCGGAATAACCAGAATATGCAGCAGCATAGTCGGCACCGAAAGGATGTGACGAAATGTGAAAGAGGTTGATTTAGTCATCATATTTGCGTTTTAGTCATCAAAAATCGTTATTTTGTCACAAAAAGCGTGTTATAATCACAATTAGTTGCGGGCGTCGCCAAAAGGCAGTAATTTTGCACCGGATTTGAGAAAGAACGTTTCGCTCAAAGCAGAAAAACTATTATTGTATAACCGATTAAATAATATATAAGGATTATGAAAACTGTTAAACGTATCGGTATGGATGTGCTGGTGGCACTATACTGTCTGCAACTGCCGTTGATGATTGCGTATCTGGCTATGAACCTGTAAACAATTATCAATTAACAATTATAAATTATAAATTGTAAACTATCAACTAATTATATAACATTATGGACAAGACAACTATTATTTATGCAGAGAGCGGATTACATTACGATTGGCAAGCTATAGCCGCTCGACCAAACGGAGAACATGTCGCTCAGATGGATCCTGTAGCCTACAAGGCACTATATACTAATAAAATCGCGCAGGCGCGTGCATGTGGACAAGAACCCGTTATGGTGAGTCTACCTATCATAGATGCCGACCGCTACTTCATGCACATCACACGCGGTATGACAATGCAGGAACGCAAGAACATACTATGTTGGTTGGGCGGTAGTACGGACCGTCTGCGCAAGATACACGATCTGTACAACCTAGCGCTATTCCGACTGGCAGCCCAGCAATGCGTTCATATAGTGGACATCACCAGTCCCATGTTGGCTTGCGTACACGGCGAGAGTCTGTTGGATGCCGACGGCATCACACTGAGCCAAGTCGGTAGCGCACTGGTCAATGCCGAAATCAATAAAGTTCGCGAACAGGCGACAGCGTAAGCCGCCGCCTGTCACTACACCTAAACCTTATCTACGCATATTTGCTTTTGCCTGTTCACGGGCCAATTTCTGCTGCTCGCGTTGCATTTGCTCCAAGCGAGCCATGAAGCCGGATTTTGCTTTTCCGGCTTTTTTCTTTTTGTTACGCTCCATCTCCTCGAGCATCTTCTTGTCGTTGAGTGTCCAACGGAAGATCATGGTCTGGAAGATGGTGATGAAGAGCGAAACGAGGTAGTAGTAGCTCAGACCGGCAGCATAGTCATTGAAGATAAAGAGGAACATGAGAGGCATAGCGTACATCATGTACTTCATGAACTTCATATTCGGGTCGGTTGCCTGTGACTGCATCGTGATGTATGTATATGCGATGTTGCAGATAGTCATCAGGAGGCAGAAGAGCGACAAGTGGTCGCCAATCAGCGGCAGATTGAAACTCCAATGGAATACTGCGTCATAGGTAGAAAGGTCCGGTGCCCAAAGCAACGACTTGCCACGCAACTCGATAGCGGTAGGCAGGAACCAGAACATAGCCATCAGGACAGGGAACTGAAAGAGCATAGGCAGACAGCCAGACATCGGGTTAACGCCCGCCTGGCTGTATAGTTGCATAGTAGCCTGTTGACGTTCCTGCATCTTCTCGGCCGGATACTTCTCGTTGATAGCGTCAATCTGCGGCTTGAGTGCACGCATCTTGGCGCTGGACTTGTACGATACGAAGACGAACGGCAGGATGATGAGTTTGATAACCAGCGTCATCAGCAGAATGACGATACCAATATGCAATCCCCATCCGGTGAAGAGGTCAAACATCGGGATAACTAGTCCAACGTTGATCCAGCTGACAATCTTCCATCCCAGCGGCACGAGTTTATTGAGATACAAACGATCTTCTTTGGCTACACCGTCGTCGTAGGCCTTGAGGGTATGATAATGGTTCGGTCCCATATAGAGACGGAAACCCGTTTGGGTCTTGCCTGTCAAATCAAAAGGTACGGAGGTATGGGTATTATACTCCTTGACGTAGCCCGAGTGCTTACCCTGAAGGGTAGAGTGAAATTCTGACGAAGAGAACGCGTCATCGGCGATGAGGACGGTAGAGAAGAACTGATCTTTATAACCGATCCATTTGACCCGTGCAGATTCTTTCTCACTGTCGTCTTTACTCTCGCTTAGCTTCTCCATCTCGCCGCCCACGAGCATATACTGCAGTTGGGCATAACGCTCCTCGAACTTACGTCCCTGCTCCTGTTGTGGGATGAGTTGACGCCATTGAAGTTCGAGCGAGTTGATGTTCTGCGCCAGCTCGTTCTGCATGTTATGCGGCACGAGGGCAAGATGCACCATATAATCCTCCGACAACTCATACACGAAGTCGAGCCATGCATCTTCCGAAGCACCCTGCCAACGCATGATGGCTTTGTTCGGTGCATCGCTCTCGACGGGCGTGAAGATGAGCTTAGACGTTTGCAGAATACGGTTGTTGATCGTGATGAGGGTGAATCCGAACGCTGACTCGTTCGCGCGGAACAGACACAGCGGGTTGATGCTGTCGCCCGAAGCGTGATAGTCCAATAACTCGGCCCGTTGAATAGCGCCACCGTACGAAGAGAGCGTCAGGCGCAAATGTTCATTCTCTAATTGTACCCATTGTTCCGCCGGTCTGGTCTCTTCGACCACCGGTTGTTGCTCTGCCGGAACCGCTTCACCTGATGCCATGCTGACAGAGTCCGCCAGGCGTTGTGCCTCGATCAACGCTGTTTGAGCGAAGGCAATCGAATCCTGTACGCGCTTACGTTCCGCCAGTTCTTCTTTAGAAGGGCGGTTGAGCATCGTGAAGCCCACAATAATCGCGGCTATCAAAAGAAAGCCGATCCATGTATTTTTATCCATTTATCTATGTTGTTTTGTTTTCTACTTCTTCAGCTTGCCAAACATAATACCGATATACAGTCTCGGTCCGCTCGGCGTCATAAAATTGCTCCATTTGACATTCTCTGCCAAACTGCTTCGGGACTTACCGAAGGGCAGCATGTAGTCAATACGGATCATGATGGCCATATGGCCGTTGAGTCCTATCTCCAGACCGACATATGGGTCAAGGAAGAAGAACGGCGTCTTGGTGTAAGACGCATTGTAGTGGGTGCTGTCGGCTGTGGCGAAATCCACGCCTTCAGCCTGGTCCGGTACATACAGACGCTTCATTGAACCGCCACCGATGGTCAAGCCGACCAAGGGACGAACCTTACCCCAGTTGGTGTAGAAATCGCAGAAAGCACCGCCCCAGCCGGTACGGATATTCGATCCGGTACCCATCAGCGGCATCGTACTCACAAAGCCCTCTGCGCCTACGTGAAGATGATTGATCAGGTGTACGCGTAGTAAACCACCCAGACCCATCGTAAAACCGGATTTAGGCAGACCTTTGATATAGTTCTCGCTACCCAAACCCGTGTTACTGAAGACCTTTCTCGGGTCGTCAGAGAATAGATAGCCGCCGTGCAGTAACATACCTCCACTGAAACCTGTGAAGATCTCCGAGGCAGTGCGGGACTTGCTCTCTTTAGCCTTTGTCTCTTTTGGCGGCGTGGCATCGGCAGCCTCCTGCTCCTGAGCGATGAGGCTCAAGGGCAGAAGGGCTAATACCAATATTAAAAGGGGTTTTCTCATTCAGCGATGATATCGAATGCTACGTCCATCATGTTGGTGAACGAGTTCTGACGTTGCTCAGCAGTGGTTGCTTCGCCGGTCAGGATATGATCACTAACCGTGCAGATCACGAGGGCTTTCTTGCCGGCACGTGCTGCGTTCATATACAGCGACGGAGCTTCCATCTCGTCTGCCAACACACCCATCTTCGTCCAGTTAGCCTTACGCTCGTCTTCGCAGTAGAAGATATCTGCAGAGAAGACATTACCTACGTGGTATTTGTATCCGCGTTTCTCGGCTGCCTCTACGGCTTTGCGGCAGAGGGTGAAGTCAGCGATCGGTGCATAATGCCCCGGGAGGTTGTATTGTGCATCCCAATTGCTATCGGTGCAACTACCTTGTGCGATCACGAGGTCACCGAGGTTGACGTACATCTGACGAGCGCCGCATGAACCTACGCGGATGATGGTCTCTACATCATAGAAATTAAACAACTCGTAGGTGTAGATGCCGATAGACGGAATACCCATACCATGACCCATCACGGTCACTTTCTTTCCTTTGTATGTGCCGGTGAAACCGAGCATGCCACGTACGTTGTTTACTTGTACAGGGTTCTCCAAATAACGCTCTGCCATCAGTTTAGCACGCAGCGGGTCACCTGCCATGATCATCGTTTTTGCAATCTCTCCGTACTGCGCACCAATGTGCGGGGTAGGACAATTTTCTTTTGCCATAATGTTGTGTTTTTAAAGGTTAATATTTTTGTTATCCATTGAGTTTATACCATTCGATAGCTTGTTGCAGATCTTCCGGTGTGTCGATACCGATGGTCTTGGTGTCGGTGACACCTACGCGGATGCGGTATCCGTTCTCGAGCCAACGTAACTGCTCCAGCCGCTCTGCTATCTCGAGCGGACTCTGTGGCAGTTTGGTGATCTTCTCCAATACATCAGCGCGGTAGGCGTAGATACCTATGTGGCGGTAATGTGTCCCGTCCGCACAGGCAATGACCTTGCGGCTGAACATCTGCGCTACATGGGTTGCTTTGTCCCACTGCACCTTCGGCGTATTAACGTTCTCCAGTGCTTCTTGGCTGTCCTTATCGGTGAACGGCCGAACGAGCGTAGCGATGTCCGTGTTCTCGTCGTTAAAACAAGCCATGAGTGTTTCTATCTGCTCCGGCTGAATGAAGGGTTCATCGCCTTGGATATTGATGATCACCGTATCTTTATCGTTCTGCTCGCGCCAGAAGGGAGTAGTGATGGCTTCGTAGGCTTCCAGACAACGGTCGGTACCGCACTTATGATCGGCACGCGTCATAACGACCTTACCGCCAAATGACTCTACGTCATTGTAGATACGCTCGTCATCGGTAGCCACCACAACGGTGTCCAACGCCAGTTTCGACTGCTCGTACACACGACGAATGACGGTCTTGCCGCAGATCTCCGCCAGCGGCTTACCCGGGAAGCGGGTCGAACCGTAACGAGCCGGTATGATTCCAATAAATTTCATATATGTTAATTTCCTATTTCGTTTCTTTCGATCTTCGAGAGCAGTGTTATTGCTCCGTTAATCGTTTTTACATTCGTGATGGTCACCATCCGTCGACCGGTCGGCAGACCTTTCTTGTCTTTCTCTTCATGCAGTAAGCATCGCTCGGGGCGCGTGACGGCATACTGAACGATATTGCCGAACATCTCCGACTGCCAGTAGGCATCTTTGTGTTGTACGAGGTACAGCGTCATTCGTTCGCCCTTGAGTAATATCTTCTCTACCCCCAAACGGCAACAGAGCCATCTTAGTCGTACCACTTCGAGCAGTTCTTCCGCCGGTTCGGGCAGTACACCGAAACGGTCGATCAGCTTCTTACGGAAGTCCAATAACTGTTCCTCGCTGCGGATGCCGTCCAACTCGCGGTAGAGGGTGATACGCTCCGATATGTTCTCGATATAATCCGTCGGGAAACAAACCGCGATATCCGTCTCCAACTGCGCATCCTGACACCAGAGGTGCTTGCCTCCTTCATTCGTTAACTCGTTCATTCCTTCACTCGTTAACCCTTCTTCCTCCTTCAGTTCCTCCACCGCCTCGTTCAATATCCGCTGATAGGTCTCGTAGCCCAAGTCCGCAATGAAACCCGATTGCTCGGAGCCTAACATGTTTCCTGCGCCGCGGATATCCAGATCTTGCATCGCGAGGTTGAATCCTGCACCCAACTCTGCAAACGTACTCAAGGCTTCCAGACGCCGCCTTGCATCTTCCGTCAACAGTTCTTTCTCCGGTGCAATCAGGTAGCAATATGCCTTGCGGTTCGAGCGCCCTACACGACCTCGCAGCTGATGTAAGTCCGCGAGGCCGTATTTGTTTGCACTGAAGATAAGGATCGTGTTCACGTTCGGTATATCGACGCCCGACTCGATGATAGTCGTGGATATCAAGATATCGAAATCGTAGTTGATAAACGCTTCCAATCGTTCTTCCATCTCTCCTGCCGGCAGTTGACCGTGCGCCGTGATAATACGTGCTTCGGGACATAATTTCTGTATCTTATGCTCGATACGCGGCAGCATCTCAATGCGGTTGTTGACGATGAACACCTGTCCGTTACGCGCCATCTCGAGCTCGATCGCCTCTTTGATGATGTCTTCGTCCTCCACCGTGATTAACTCCGTCTGAACGGGATACCTGTTCGGCGGCGGGGTGGTCATGATACTCAAGTCGCGTGCACCCAAGAGCGAGAACTGAAGCGTTCTCGGAATCGGGGTTGCTGTCAGTGTCAGTACATCGACGTTCGCGCGCAGGCTCTTCAGCTTCTCTTTGGCTGCCACACCGAACTTCTGTTCTTCGTCGATGATGAGCAACCCCAGATCGTGCCATTTGACACTCTTGCCGATCAGTTTGTGCGTACCGATGAGGATATCGATCTTTCCTGCTTCCAGGTCTGCCAAGATCTCTTTGATCTCTTTTGCGGACTTGAGTCGGCTCAAATACTCGATACGCACCGGCAGGTTCTTCATTCGCTCCGTGAAGGTGTTGTAGTGCTGCAACGCCAAGACTGTTGTCGGCACGAGTACGGCTACTTGTTTGCCGTCTGTCGCAACCTTAAACGCCGCGCGCATCGCTACTTCGGTCTTACCAAAACCTACGTCACCGCACACGAGTCGATCCATCGGCATCGGACTCTCCAAATCGCGTTTAACCTCTGCGGTGGCCTTTGCCTGATCGGGTGTGTCCTCGTACAAGAACGATGCCTCCAATTCGTGCTGCATATATCCGTCGGGCGAGTACGCAAAACCTTTCTGCTGTTTGCGGGTTGCGTAGAGACGTATCAAATCGCGGGCGATATCCTTAACCTTATCCTTCGTGCGCTCCTTGAGTCGTTCCCACGCACCGCTTCCGAGTCGTGCGATCGTGGGCTCTGAACCCTCACGACCTTTGTACTTGCTGATGCGGTGCAGGTTATGGATACTCACAAACACGTTCGCGCCGTCGCGGTAGTTGAGTTTGATCATCTCTTGCGGTTTGCCGTTCACCGGCGTTGTTACCAATCCGCCGAACTTCGCAATTCCGTGATCGCTATGCACGACGTAATCGCCTATCTGCAACTGGTTGATCTCCCTTAACGTGATGATCGCTTTGCCACGTCGTGCGTTCTCGCTTGCCATCGTCACGCGGTGGTAGCGCTCGAAGATCTGGTGGTCGGTATAACAGCAAATCTTCAAGCCCCGATCCACAAATCCTTCGTGCAGCGTCGCGTTGATGCCAATAAAGGAGATATTGGCATCCTGCGCCTCAAAGATCGCTTTCAGACGATCCAGCTGCTTTTGCTGCTCTGCCAAGATATAGACCTTGTACCCTTCGTCGATATGCTTCTTGAGATCGTCCGTCAGGATATCGAACTGCTTATGGAAGATCGGCTGAGGCATCGTCTCGAAGGTCACTTTCACGTGCTCTGCAAACGTGCTCTTGTCCGCTATCTCGATGGTGCGCTTTTCGCTAATCCCTAATTCGCTAATCCCTAATCCGGTCAACTTGAAGTTGGCCACGCTCCAATCATTGCTCACCCACACCGTCTCCTCACTCAGATAGTCCGGGATATAACTCTTGACTTCGGACTCTTGGCTCTTAGCTCCTACGATCTCTGCCTTCTCTACCTTCGCCTTACTCAGCTGATCTTCGATGTCAAACTCGCGAATCGAATCGATCTCGTCGCCGAAGAAATCAAAGCGGTAGGGGTTGTCGTGGCTGTAACTGTATATATCCACGATCGATCCTCGCACGGCATACTGCCCGGGTTGGAACACAAAGTCCACGCGCTCGAAGCCTAAGTCAGCGAGCATCTCGCTCAAATCGGAGATACGTACTTCCTCTCCTACCTTCAGCGTCACACTTTGTTTGGCCAAGTCCTCTTTCGCCGGAACCGGCTCTGCGAGTGCCTCGGGGTATGTGACAATGAAACAGGGCAGGGTAGTCAGGCATTCCGTCCGTTGTATCTGCGCGGCTTCATCGACCGCCCGGCGTTTCTGTGCCGCCGGAAAGAATCCGGCATCAGCCCCCAGCGCCTTCAGATCACTGTACAGATATTGTGCTGCTTCTGCATTGTCAAAGATCACAAAGAGCGGCATCTTCATGTGTGCCAGCGCCAGCGCGCGTGCAGAAGCGTGCAGACCGCTCAATAATACGTGTGCGTTCTTATGCGCCAGTTCCTTCCGAACTGCTGCCAGTTCCGGATGTTCCCCGAATAGTATTTTTA
>JAEEGK010033443.1_pt1 | contig 10000 bp, 10 predicted proteins | sample 8958771 | NCBI WGS metagenome assembly JAEEGK01 (sample SAMN16246547, study PRJNA631951) | gut metagenome | biome: gut microbiome; feature: rumen; material: SC-attached | host: Bos | place: Iran: Karaj | collected 2018-10 | reverse complement strand
AAGCCTCAAAAACGTTTGCCTAAGCCTAAACCTACCGCCACAAATCTTACGCTCAACACTTCGCTGATTGAGAGCGGCTTTACTTTTGGTCCACGGTTTCGCGAATTTTTTGAGACTGTTACTGGCGTTAAGCCTTTTAAATTCAATGTGGATATGGTAGCAACGGTGAAAAAAGTGAAAGCCGACGATGATGTTTCGTTTACCCTTGGCGATTTGCTTGATGTGTTCCTCGGCAAAAAAGTTTATGCTCAATACGACAAATCGATGTTGCAGTGGAACCGTTTTGTAAAGGATTTTTGCGCCGACCCAGCCACCGCAAGTTTCCCCGACAAAATCAAAACCGCCTCAATCCTCTGGGCGCAAGTGCGCAACTCCACCCGCGAAAAAGTTTACACCACGGAATTATTGACCGAGTTTGGAGAGTTGATAAAATAAAATGCGGAACCTACTTTATAGATTCCGCATTTATATGCATTGTGAATTGTGAATTGTCAATTACTAGTATTTTTCATTGTTTACAGCGTACCAAATCTTTGACTGAACGCCTGCTACTTTGGTGAATCCTGCGATGTCGTCAGCGGTGAATGCTTTGTTGTCTTCGCCGTAAACACCAAATTTAGAGGTCATTAAATCGTGTTCTGATTCAATACCGTTGATAAAGAATGTGTAAGGACGAAGTGCAACAAAAACTTTTCCTGAAACTTTCTGCTGTGTGCTTTCGAGGAATTTTTCCATATCGCGCATTTCGGGTTCCAACAACATTCCTTCGTGAAGACGGTTGCCGTACCATTGCGAAATATTGTCTTTCCAATAAATCTGCCATTTGGTAAGCGTGTGTTTTTCAAGAGCGTGGTGAGCCTTGATGATAACCATCGGAGCGGCTGCCTCAAAACCTACACGACCTTTTATACCGATAATTGTATCGCCGATGTGCATATCACGACCGATTGCGTATGCGCCTGCAAGTTTTTCAACTTCACGGATTGCGTCAACTTTGTTGTCAAATTTTTGACCATTAACGCAGCAAAGTTCGCCTTTGCAGAATTCGAGAGTGATAACGCTTTCTTCTGATTTTGTGCAGTGTGTCGGATATGCTTCTTCGGGAAGTGGTTGAGCCGAGTTAAGGGTTTCACGTCCGCCGATTGAAGTTCCCCAAAGTCCTTTATTGATAGAATATTTTGCTTTGTCAAAGTTCATTTTGATGCCTTTCTCTTTGAGGAAAGCGATTTCGTCAACCCTCTGAATATTGGTTTCACGAACCAAAGCCTGAACTTTGATTTCAGGACAAAGAATGTCAAAAACCATCTCAAAACGTACTTGGTCGTTGCCAGCACCGGTACAACCGTGAGCAATTTTGTCAAATTTGTTGGCTTTTGCGTAGTTAGCAACCGTAATCGCTTGAATGATACGCTCGCTTGAAACTGACATCGGATAAGTATTGTTTTTGAGCATATTGCCGAAAATCATGTATTTAACGGTTTTGTCGTAATACTCTTTTGACACGTCAATACATTCAAAATGTTTTGCACCGCCTTGAAACGCGCGGTCTTTTGCTGATGCAATTTCTTCGTCAGAAAATGCGCCTGAGTTAATCATAAGGGCTGTAACATCTTCACCCTTAGAAGAAAGCAACGTTGTAACCCATGTAGTGTCCAATCCGCCGCTGTATGCTACTAATGTCTTCATTTATTATTTAGGAGTTTTAATTAATTCCAAATTTTCAATTCTGAATTGTTAATTGTCAATTGTCAATTGTTAATTGTCAATTATTCAAATTCTATAACAACGTTTTTCTCGTTGAAATTTGCTTTTTCGTAGAGTTTGTTCCAATCTTTCGGACCGCGTTCTTTTTCCCATTCGGGGTCGTAAAGCATACCTGTGCAAAGGCAGTTTTTGCGATTTTTTGAAGTAAGAATCGGGAAATTGACACAACTTGAACAGCCTTTCCAAAATTCGTCATCATCGGTGAGTTCCGAAAATGGAACGGGACTATAACCGAGTTCGTTGTTAATTTTCATAACCTGCAAACCCGTTGTAAGACCGAAAATTTTTGCACCCGGAAATTTTTTCCTTGAAAGTCTAAAAGCGGTGAATTTTATAGCCTTAGCCACGCCGCGTCCTCTAAAATTAGGGCTGACGATAAGACCAGAGTTAGCCACAAATTTTTCGTGTCCCCAACTCTCAATATAACAGAAACCTACCCATTGACCATTTTCGGTCAGGGCGATAACACCTTTGCCTTCTTTCATTTTTCCGGCAACGTATTCGGGTGTACGTTTTGCAATGCCAGTTCCGCGTGCTTTTGCGCTTGAAGCCATTTCATCAACGATTTCCTGAGCATATTTGCCGTCATTTTCGCGGGCGACTCTTACAATGATAGTATCCATTCTTTATATTTAAAAATTTGATTCTTTGTTTTAAATTTTTGCGCTGCAAAGTAACTGTATTTGTACAAAATACGCAAATTTTTTTGCACTTTTTTTGAAAATATCTGCATAAATATACAAAAAGTATACAGTTATCGTATTACAATTCCGATTCTGAACAAGTTAAAATTGTATTTCCTTTTGATATGTCGCCCGTTGTGAGTCCGAGTTTCAGCCATTTCATGCGCTGTGCTGAGGTGCCGTGCGTAAAAGCCTCCGCGTTTATGCGCTTGTAACCCGCTGATTTTTGGAGATAATCGTCGCCGATTTGGTGGGCGCATTTTATTGCTTTTTCGATGTCGCCGTCTTCAAACGATTTGAAAGTTTTGTTTTCGTAATATCCCCAAATGCCTGCATAAAAATCCGCTAAAAGTTCTATTCTTACGCTTATTTTATTAGCCTCGGCTTCCGTCCTGCATTGCTCCATCTGGCGGTGAAGTTTGGAAAGCACGCCTGTCAAGTATTCTATATGATGACCGACTTCATGTGCGATAACGTATGCGTATGCAAGGTCTCCGTCTGCGCCGAGTTGAGATTTCATGGTAGAGAAAAACGTGAGGTCGAGATACAGCTTTTCATCGGCAGAGCAGTAGAAAGGCCCTGTTGACGAGGTTGCAGAGCCGCAGCCTGTGTTAACGGCATCCGAGAAGATAACCATTTTAGGCTGTTTGTATTGCATACCGTTGTCGTTGAAGATTTTTGTCCACACGTCTTCCGTAGAGGCGAGAATCCGCGAGGCAAAAGTTGCGAGTTCGTCGCTTTTTGCGGAGTTGCCCGTTTTTTTTGAAGAGGTCTGCTCGATGACTTGCGTATCGCCGCCCAAAGACGATGACAGCATACTTGCATCACCGGTTTTAAAGTACCAAATGGCACCTATTATTAAAAGAATAATGCTCAGGCAACCGCTTTTTTTACCGGTTGACATTCTCATTCCTGAGCCGGAAGCACCGCCTCTGCGGTCTTCTACATTGGAACTTGTCCTTCGTCCGTCTAATCTCATGTTTTTATGCTTTTTTGGTTAGCAGATATAAATTTCAGGGGCAAATGTATATAAAAAAATCTAATGTTGTACGGTTTAAAGAAATTTTTTGAATGAATTTTTCCGCATATATTTCCAGCAGGGGTGTGTTGTTTCGTTAGAAACATAAACCCCTGCGAAAAAATACGAAAAATGTATAAAAATAAAAAAAAATCATTTTTTTTAAAATCTTAACAATAAATAAACGTTAGTTTCGTTTTTTAGTTGTAAGTTTGCCGCGTGAATTGAGCGGGGCTTAACTCACAGAAATTAATTTAAAATAATTTATAAACTTAAAAAACATTTAAAGAAATGAAGAAAGTATTCAAAACAGCGGCATTTTTGCTCGCAATGGGTCTTATGACCTCAACATTCACATCTTGCGGTGAAGACGATACAACAGATGAAGGTTCTGTTGAAGAACAAATGAAATTCAACAACCTTACAGCAAAAGCAAACGCAGATGGTACTATTACAATCGGTGGTTCTATCACAACAAACACCAAATTGAAAGAATTTTGCTTGTATGCAGAAGATGGTACAACAGTTGTTTATAACTTTTTGGAAAGCAATAAAGCAGTAAAAGAGAAAAACGAAGTGTTAGACGAAAACGGTAAAGCATCAAAAGAGAAACAATTTACTCTTAACATTGAGTCTGCTACTGTTCCCGTTGCTATTTACAAACTCGCTATCAAAACAAAGAAAAACGCTGCACAAGCAGAAACAGTAGGTGAAGTTTTGGATTACAAAATTGGAGCATCAAAATCAAATACTGGTTCTTACCTTTCAATTGTAAACAATGAGGCTTTTAATTTTGAAACTGCAAAAACCAAAGCGTGTGAAGTTATTGCTGAATCATCTGAGGATGGTAAGACTGTTACTGGTTTGAAAAGAGGTTCAAAAGCAAATAATGCTGATGTTGCAGGTAAAGCAGGTAAAGTTGCTCTTTTCCAGAACAATGCAGCAGCTGAAACTATCACAGCAGGTGGTGTAATTATCACTGAGAGCGGTTGTATTTGCAAAGTTAATTCTATTGACAACACAGCAGATGGAGATGCTACTGTAAAAGCAGTTACCATCAAAAACGGTGGCTCTTTGAAAGTTGACGTTAGTGGTTTTACTTTCTCTAAATAATTTTAGGCAAAGTTTTTAAACACAAACAATATTAAAAAAGTCCGTAGTGAAAACTGCGGACTTTTTTGTTGTTTTAAAAAGATTGGTTATATTTGCGCAGAGTTGGAAAAAAAATAAAAATGATTGATTATGACAGCAACAACATTAGAAATAAGGAAGAAAATAGACAAGCGGATAGCAACTTTATCGCCTGAACAACTTTATGGGTTATTATTTTTATTGGATTCGTTTATTACGGTTCCTCCTGTTTCTCCTCAGGAAAATGTGTCTCTCAAGTCTGACAAAGGTCTACCGCCCCGAAATCCGAAGTATGGCGGTCGCAGAATTTCGGATGAAATAGCGGCTATGTTTTTGACAGGACCGGAAAATCACGATACAGACGAAGAGGTTGATGAAAAAATATGGGAATACATCAAAGAAAAATACAAATGAAAACTCCGTTCAAAGATTTTGAGGATGCTATGCAGTATTTTTCTGCCGTCAGCGAGGGTTGTGATGTCATCATCACCCGCAACAAGAAAGATTTTTTGGAGTCAAAAATTCCGGTTTTGGAGCCGCAAGAGTTTTTGGACAGTTTTTATGGAGAATCATCATTCGCTCATCTTTGTATATACGATGTATTTTCTCATAAAAAAGTTGAAGAAAAACACAATTATTTGTGCTACGATATTGCTTAAAAACAGATTGATACCGCAGTAATCTTTCAGCAAAACCGTTATCGCCGCATTTATTGCGAGCCCTAACGCGCCTATCAGCGTAAAAACTATAAACCGCGAAATATTTCCCGTCTTTTGTTTTTTGTGAAAAACCCAAATCGTCGAAAAAACAAAATTCGCAATTCCAGAAATCATCGAAGCCGCAACGGTGCTGATTGTTGTCAAAAGTTTGTCCTGACTCTCGTTTGTCTGAGCGAAAATCACGTAATAAAACAGCCACAAAACCGCCATGTTAATCCCGATTCGCGTTGCCTCTACAATGATGTTCCGGATTAACTGAATGGTGTTACTTTCCGTTTTGCCGATAAAAATTTCTCTGATTGTCATGATATTTTTGATGACAAAATTATAAAAAAATCCGAAAAAAAGTATAATTTTGCAGGCGGAAAATTTTTATGAAAAGAATTTTGATAACTGGCGGAGCGGGCTTTATCGGCAGTCATCTGTGCGAAAGGCTTTTGAATGAGGGAAACGACGTTATCTGCCTTGACAATTTTTTTACCGGCTCAAAGCGGAATATTGTTCATCTTATTGACAACAAGTATTTTGAACTTGTCCGCCACGACATCATAGACCCTTTTAAGGCTGAGGTTGACGAAATTTACAATCTCGCCTGTCCCGCCTCGCCCGTTCATTATCAAATCAATCCGATTAAAACCGTCAAAACCTCCGTTATGGGTGCAATTAATATGCTCGGACTTGCCAAACGTTTGAAAGTCAAGATTTTGCAGGCTTCTACGAGTGAGGTTTACGGCGACCCTGAACTCCACCCTCAAACGGAAGACTACCGCGGAAACGTCAACTGCATAGGGCCGAGGGCTTGTTATGACGAGGGCAAACGTCTTGCGGAAACACTTTTTACGAGTTATAACCGTCAAAACGGCGTGAAAATCAAGATTATACGGATTTTCAACACTTACGGCCCGCGTATGAACCCTCATGACGGAAGAGTGGTCAGCAATTTTATTGTTCAGGCGTTAACCAATTCTGACATAACGGTTTACGGCGACGGATGCCAGACGAGAAGTTTTCAGTACGTTGACGATTTAATCTGCGCCATGGAAAAAATGATGATTACGGACGACTGTTTTACAGGGCCTGTCAACATCGGCAACCCTGAGGAAGTTTCTGTTAAGGAGTTGGCTGAAAAAATCATAGATTTTACCGGCTCAAAATCCAAAATCATTTACAAGCCTTTGCCGGCGGACGACCCCGTAAGGCGCAGACCCGACATCTCGCTCGCAAAAGAAAAACTTTCGTGGCAGCCAAAAGTCGGAATCCACGAAGGTCTTAAAAAAACAATCGCTTATTTTGAAGAATTATTAAAATCAGAAAATATATGAACAACGCAATTTTACTTTTGCACTGTCCCGACAAGCCGGGACTTATTTCCGAACTGACCAATTTTATTACTGTCAACAACGGAAACATCATTTATCTTGACCAGTACGTAGACCATACGGAAGAACAGTTTTTTATGCGTATGGAATGGGAATTGGATAAATTTTTGATACCTCAGGAAAAAATTTCAGAATATTTCAATACATTATACGCTGCAAAACATCAAATGCAGTTTACTATTTTTTTCCGTGAGCAAAAGCCGAGAATGGCACTTTTTGTCTCCAAAATGTCGCATTGTTTTTATGACATTATGGCGCGTTACATTGCCGGCGAATGGGACGTTGAAATTCCGCTTATAGTTTCCAACCATGAGGATTTGCGCCCTGCCGCCGAAAGATTCGGCATTCCGTACCATGTTTTCCCGATAACAAAGGACAACAAAGCCGAACTCGAACCCAAGGAAATGGAACTCCTGAAACAAAACAACATCGATTTTATCGTTTTGGCGCGTTACATGCAAATCATTTCCGAGGATATGATTAACGCTTATCCGCAGAGAATCATCAACATACATCATTCGTTTTTGCCGGCTTTCATCGGAGCAAAACCTTATCATCAGGCTTATACGCGCGGCGTAAAACTTATCGGCGCAACCTCTCACTACGTTACGACCGAACTTGACGCAGGTCCGATTATCGAGCAGGACGTCGTAAGAATTTCGCATAAGGACACGATTCAGGACTTGATTAACAAGGGAAAGGATTTGGAAAAAATCGTGCTTTCACACGCCGTTCAAAAACATATCGAACACAAAATTTTGGCGTTTAAGAACAAGACGGTGATTTTTAATTAAGTCGTGTGAAAAACAAAAAACACATACAGTCTGTTGCGGTTGTGGTTGCCTCGGTGTTGCTGCTCGTTTTGCTGTGGCCGAAAAATCCGTTTGAAGTGCCTTATTCAATGATTGTTACGGATTCTTCGGGGGTGCTGCTTTCTGCGCATATTGCAAAAGACGGACAGTGGCGTTTTGCCGAATCCGACAGCGTGCCGTACAAGTTTCAAAAGTGCATTGTCTGCTGTGAGGACAAGCGTTTTTTTCTTCATCCGGGCGTTGACTTTATTTCGCTTCTCCGTGCCGCTTATCAGGACATAAAACAGCGTAAAATCGTCAGCGGAGGCAGCACGATAACCATGCAGACAATTCGTCTGAGCAGGGGAGAGGACAGGACTTTCGTCGAAAAATTCATCGAGGTTTTTCTTGCGTTAAGGCTTGAACTGGGATTTTCAAAAGACGAAATCCTGAAAATGTATGCCTCTCACGCGCCTTTTGGCGGTAACACTGTCGGGCTTGAAACCGCAGCGCAGAGATATTTCGGACGTCCGGCTTACACGCTTTCCTGGGCTGAGGCGGCGATGTTAGCGGTTTTGCCTAATAATCCCGCGTTAATCCACCTTTCAAGAAACAGAGAAAAACTTCTAAAAAAACGTAATTCTCTGTTGGACAAACTGTTGGAAGAAGGCATTATTGACGGGGAAACCTGCGAACTTTCAAAAGACGAGCCGATTCCCGAAAAGCCGTCGCCGTATCCCGAACTTGCGCCGCACCTTTTAACGCGGATTTCCAAAGACAAAAACAACTCGTCAAACATTGTTAAAACTACCTTGGACTATAAACTTCAACGTCAGGTGATTAACATTTTGGACAGACACGTCAAAACGCTCAGAATTTCGGGCATCAACAACGGGGCTGTTTTGGTTTTGGACGTTAAGACCGGCAACGTCTTGGCATACGTCGGCAATTCAAAAGCCGTTGAAAATCAGGACGATGCCAATGATGTGGACATTATAACCTCTTACCGCAGCACGGGCAGCGTTTTAAAACCGTTTCTCTATTGCGCGATGCTCAGCGAGGGCGGACTTCTTCCGAAAACGCTTGTGCCGGATTTGCCGACCCAGATTTCGGGCTATATGCCTAAAAATTACCGTCTTACATACGACGGTGCGGTAAGTGCTGACAAGGCTTTGGCGCGGTCGCTGAACGTCCCAGCCGTAAAAATGCTGCAACAGTACGGCGGCGAAAAATTCATCTCCGTCTTAAACAAACTGCAAATCACTTCCGTCAACAAATCTGCTGATTATTACGGACTTTCGTTGATTTTGGGCGGCTGTGAGGCTTCGCTTTGGCAACTTTGCGGCGCGTATGCTTCTATGGCTCGCTGTCTTTACGGTTATGAAAAAAACGAAAACAAATACGAAGAAGGCGGATTTTTTCAGCCGAATTTTTATTACGGAAAACGGCACAAACAAGGCGTTTTGAAGGACGGAAATTTTCTTTCAGCCGGTGCCATATATTTGACTTTTAAGGCTTTGACTCAGGTTGAAAGACCGGAGGAAGAACAGTCGCACGAGATGTTTTCCTCAGACAGGGTAGTGGCTTGGAAAACCGGGACGAGTTTCGGTTTCAGGGACGCTTGGGCAATTGGCGTTACGGGAAATTATGTTGTAGGCGTTTGGACGGGAAACGCCGACGGCGAGGGCAGACCCGATTTAATCGGTATCAGAGCCTCTGCGCCGGTACTTTTTGACGTTATAAAAATCCTCCCGAAAGACCATAAAAATTTTCCTGTGCCGTATGATGATTTGGTGGAGGCTGAAATCTGCAAACACAGCGGATATTTGGCGGGTGAAAACTGCGGCGGAAAAGTCCGCGAACTGATACCGTTTCAAGGGCAAAATTCTGAGAGTTGTCCGTATTGTCATCTTGTGCATTTGGACAGAACGGGAAATTTCCGCGTAACTTCCGACAAGGTTTCGCCCGACGAGATGGTTGCGGAAAAGTGGTTTACTTTGCCGCCAGCGATGGAGTATTATTACAAAAAGCACAATCCTGACTATAAAATTTTGCCGCCGCTGAGGGACGACTGCAAAAGCGGTAATTATGATTTGCCGCTGCAAATAATTTATCCCGAACATAACGCCAAGATTTTTTTGCCGAAAGGTTTTGACGGCAAAACTCAGGCGATGGTGATGGAAGCGGCGGTGAGAAATCCTGACAAGAAAATTTATTGGAATCTTGACGAGGATTACCTCGGCATGACTATTGGAACGCATAAAATTTCAACTGTTCCTTCACCGGGAAAACACACGCTTTTGATAACCGACGAGGACGGAAATACGTACCGCAGACAGTTTGAAATAAGGGATAAATAGAATAAAAAAAGACGCACTTTTCGATGCGTCTTTTTTATTTGTCTTACAACAACCGCTTGATTGAAGGTTCAATAAATTGCGCGGTAACGGGCGGTTCAAAGCGTTCAACGGCATCACCGCTGCGGTTGATAAGAAATTTTGTGAAATTCCATTTA
>JAEEGK010033440.1_pt1 | contig 10000 bp, 2 predicted proteins | sample 8958771 | NCBI WGS metagenome assembly JAEEGK01 (sample SAMN16246547, study PRJNA631951) | gut metagenome | biome: gut microbiome; feature: rumen; material: SC-attached | host: Bos | place: Iran: Karaj | collected 2018-10 | reverse complement strand
CGGTGGCAAGTATGGACCACTCCACCGAGAAGCGTCCCACGGTGATGCTGATTCGGTTCCGTCTCTATGATGACGGACTGGGGTTTCGCTATGAATTTCCGATGGAGATAACCCACAGACGCAACCCCGACAACAAATATAACGCTTTGGCTTACTTTTGGATTAAAGAAGAGCTAACCGAATTTGCCATGGCAGGCGACCACACGGCCTGGTGGATTCCGGGGGACTACGACACCCAGGAGTTTAACTACACCGAGAGTCGGCTTTCGCAGATTCGCAGCCTCCACACCAGCGCCCAGATTGGCGGCGGATGGCCCTGGGAGAGTTTTTCTGAGACCGGCGTGCAGACCGCCCTGCAGATGAAGACGGACGAAGGCTTATACATCAACATTCACGAGGCAGCGGTACTCGACTATCCGACCATGAACCTGGACTTAGACGACACGCACATGGTTTTCCACACCCATCTGACCCCCGATGCCACCGGCTACAAAGGACGGCTACAGACCCCCTGCACGTCGCCTTGGCGCACCGTGCAGGTGTGCGAAAAAGCCACCGACGTGCTACGCTCGCGCCTAATACTCAACCTCAATGAGCCATGTGCCTTGGAAGATGTGAGCTGGATTCATCCGGTGAAATATATGGGCGTTTGGTGGGAGATGATTAGCGACAAGAACTGCTGGAGCATCACCAATGACTTTCCCTCGGTTAGATTGGGTGTGACCGACTATGAGCATTGCACCCCCCACGGTCGCCATGCCGCCAATACCGCCAACGTAAAACGTTACATTGATTTTGCAGCCCAGAACGGCTTCGACGCGCTGCTCATCGAGGGTTGGAACATAGGTTGGGAGGACTGGTATGGCAAAGAAAAAGACTATGTCTTTGACTTTCTCACCCCCTATCCCGACTTTGACCTGCCTGAGCTGAACCGCTATGCCCACCAGAAAGGCATCCGCCTGATTATGCATCACGAGAGTTCCTCATCGACGGTGAACTACGAGCGCTGGATGGAGCAAGCCTACACCCTGATGAACAAGTACGGCTATGACGCCGTCAAGTCCGGCTACGTGGGCGACATCCTCCCGCAGGGCCTGCACCACTACAGCCAGTGGATGATCAACCACTATCTCTACTGCGTCAAGGAGGCCGCCAGGCACCACATCATGGTCAACGCCCACGAGGCGGTGCGCCCGACCGGCCTCTGCCGCACCTATCCCAACCTGATCGGCAACGAGTCCGCGATGGGCACGGAATACCAGGCCTTCGGCGGCATCACGCCGGGCCACACGGCCATCCTTCCCTTCACCCGCCTCAACGGCGGCCCGATGGACTACACGCCGGGCATTTTCGAGCAGAACCTCGAGGCTTGGTGCGGCAACGGTTCGTACGTCAATTCCACCATCTGCGGGCAGCTGGGCCTGTATCTGACGATGTATTCGCCGCTGCAGATGGCGGCCGACACGCCGGAGCACTACAGCCGCTTCATGGACGCGTTCCAGTTCATCAAGGACGTGGCCGTGGACTGGAGCGAGAGCCGTTACCTCGCGGCCGAGCCGATGGAATACATCATCGTGGCCCGCAAGGCCAAGGGCACGGGCCAGTGGTTCTGCGGCGGCGTCACCGACGGGCAGGTGCGCAGCTTCTCGCTGAAGCTGGACTTCCTGGAGCCGGGCGACTACGAGGCCACGGTCTACGCCGACGCGGCGGACGCGCATTTCAAGAACAATCCGCAGGCCTATGAGATCCGCCGGATCGCCGTGACGCCGGACGTCGAGCTCCCCGTCACCATGGCGCCGGGCGGCGGTTTTGCCATCAGTTTCAAGAAAATATGAACATCACATTCAAGATAAAGTATGAGACCCGCTGGGGCGAGAGCCTCGCGCTGGTCCTCCAGGACAAGAAATACCCCATGGAATGGGGCGACGGCGCCATCTGGAGCGTGACCGTGAAAGACTGTCCGGCAGCGGCACTCAAGGACTACACCTACGTGCTGATGTACGACGGGCTGATCGTCCGCACGGAATGGAGCCACCACAGTGCCAAGTCCGCCCGCGTGATCGAAGACGCGTGGATCGAGTGCCCGATCCCGGGCTGCCCGTTCCCGCGCAAGCACCAGGCGGAGAAGTTCGACCGCCCCGGCTTCCGCGGCGTCGGCACCGCGATCCCCGTGTTCTCGCTGCGCACGGCCGACGATTTCGGCATCGGCGAGTTCCGCGACCTGCGGCCCGTCGTGGACTGGGCCGCCGCCACGGGGCAGTGCATCCTGCAGCTGCTCCCCGTCAACGACACCACCCGCAAGGGCGAGTGGGCGGATTCCTATCCCTACAGCCCCGTGTCCACCTTCGCCCTGCATCCGCTCTACATCCATCTGCAGGACCTCGGCATCAAGGCGGACGCCGCCTTCAAGAAGGAGCAGGCCGCGCTCAACGCGCTGCCGGAGCTGGACTACCCGCGCGTGTTCAAGGCCAAGATGGCCTGGATCCGCAAGGCCTTCGAAGCGCGCGGCGCCAAGGACATGGCCTCGGCGGCCTACAAGAAGTTCGTCAAGGAAAATGAAGCCTGGCTGCCGGAATACGCGCAGTTCTGCGCGAAGCGCGACAAGAAGGAGCCGGAGTACTACTGCTGGATGCAGTACCACCTGGACAAGCAGTTCTGCCAGGAAGTGGACTACGCGCGCGCCAAGGGCGTGTCGCTGAAGGGCGACCTGCCCATCGGCGTGAGCGCCGACAGCGCGGAGGCCTACTGGCACCCGGAGCTCTTCAACCTCGACTCGTCGACCGGCGCCCCGCCCGACTACTTCAGCACGGACGGCCAGAACTGGGGCTTCCCGACCTACAACTGGGAGGAGATGGCCAAGGACGACTTCGCCTGGTGGAAGGCCCGCCTGCGCAAGATGAGCCGCTATTTCGACGCGTTCCGCATCGACCACATCCTCGGCTTCTTCCGCATCTGGGAGATTCCCGTCGAGTACACCAGCGGCATGATGGGCCACTTCAACCCGGCCCTGCCGTATTCGGCGGACGAGATCTATTTCATGCACCTGCCCATCGACGGCCTCTTCCATCCGGACCCGCGCCATCCGGGCATGTACCAGCCGCTCATCGCGCCGGCCTCCTACAACCTGCCGCAGTGGCAGCAGGAGCGCTTCGGCTCGCTGTACAACGACTTCTTCTACCACCGCCACGACGAGTTCTGGCGCCGCAACGCCGAGCGCAAGCTCCCCGAGCTGCTCGGCGCGACGGGGATGCTTGCCTGCGGCGAGGACCTGGGCATGGTGCCCGACTGCGTGCCGGGCGTGATGGACCACGAGAAGATCCTCTCGCTGCGCATGCGCGGCATGGAGCAGAAGGGCGAATGGAAATACCTGAGCGTGTGCGCCACCTCGAGCCACGACATGGAGACGCTGCGCATGCAGTGCGACCACGATCCGGAGCCGTGGGAAGTGCGCCGGATGCTGTGGGAGTTCCTGGCGTCGCCGTCGATGCTCGCCATCTTCCCGCTGCAGGACTGGCTGGCCCTGGACAAGGGCCTGCGCCGCGCGGACCGGAACGCGGAGCGCATCAACGAGCCCGCCGACCCGCACCACCACTGGCGTTTCCGCCTGCACTTCGACGTGCGCGACCTGCTGCACGCCAGCGAGATGAACGCCGCGATGGAAGGCCTGATCAAGGATTCCTGCCGGCAGGCTTAGAACCGCCGGAAATTTGCAAAAAGGGCTGGAAGTTTTGCACTTCCGGCCCTTTTGTTTTGCCTTTAATATAAATTTGACTTGCAAAGTTTCTTTCTTCTGAGAAAAATACTAACTTTGCGCACTATTTTGAGAAATATATTTAATTTACGATAATTATGCAAAGCAAAGGTGTCATCAGAACCGTCACGATCCTCCTCTTGATTGCCTGCGCCTGGCAGCTGTCCTTCACCGCCGTGTCTGCCCTCCACAACCGGAAGGCCGCGCAGCGCGCCGAGCAGATTGCCCTGGCCAGCGACGTCAGCGCCATCGACGAGGCGGACCGTGCGTATTACCTCGATTCCATCCGGAAGATCGAAACCCGCCGTTATACGGATTCCATCTCCGGCCAGAAGGTTTATTTCGGTCAAACGTTCAAGCAGGTCCAGAACCACGAGCTCAACCTCGGCCTTGACCTCAAGGGCGGCATGAACGTCATGCTGCAGGTCCAGCTCGAGGATCTCGTCCGCGCCCTGGCCGACAACAACGCCACCCCGGAGTTCCAGCGCGCCATCGCGCTCGCCAAGGAGCGCAGCGTCAACTCCCAGAACGACTTCATCACCCTGTTCGCAGAGGCCTGGAAGGAAGTCGCTCCCGGCACCCGTCTGTCCCAGGTCTTCGGTACGTTCGAGATGCGTGACCGCATCAAGCCCGAATCCACCGACGACCAGGTCGTCGCCGTGATCAAGGAAGAGGCGGAGAGCGCCGTGGCCAACTCCTTCAACGTCCTGCGCAACCGTATCGACCGTTTCGGCGTGACCCAGCCGTCCATCCAGAAGATCGGCAACACCGGCCGCATCCTCGTGGAGCTCCCGGGCGTCAAGGAGCCGGAGCGTGTCCGCAAGCTGCTCCAGGGCACCGCATCCCTCGAGTTCTGGCCGACCTTCAACTTCGATGAGGTCGCGTCCTACCTCGACGAGGCCAACACCCGCCTGGCGGAGATCCTCTCCGTCGCAGACGCCACCGAGGCCGTCGAGGCCGCTCCCGCCGCCGAGACCGACGTCGTGGCCCAGGAGCTGCAGGCCCAGTCCGGCGAAGACGCCAGCCTCGCCGCCGCCCGCAAGGCCAACCCGCTCTACGCGCTGCTGAACCCCTCCGGGATGCGCGGAAGCGCCTGCATCGGCTTTGCCACCGCCGCCGATACCGCCCAGATCAACAAATATCTCCACATGCCTGAGATCGCGGCCGTGTTCCCGAACGAGTTCCGCCCGATGTGGTCCGTCAAACCGTCCGACCTCATCCCGAACAACGAGAACATCTACGAGCTCGTCGCCATCAAGGCCACGTCCCGCGACGGCAAGGCCCCGCTCGACGGCGGCGCCGTGACCGACGCGCATGTCGACTACGACCAGCGCCGCGGCGGCACCCCGGGCGTGTCCATGACCATGAACGCCGAGGGCGCCAACGTCTGGGCCCGCATGACCAAGGAGAACGTCGGCCGCGCGATCGCCATCGTGCTCGACGGCACCGTGTACTCCTACCCCAACGTCATCAACGAGATCACCGGAGGTTCTTCCGAAATCACCGGCAACTTCTCCATCGAAGAGGCCACCGACCTTACCAACGTCCTCAAGTCCGGTAAGCTTCCCGCCCCGGCCACGATCGTCCAGGAGCAGGTCGTCGGTCCTTCCCTCGGTGCCGAGTCCATCCACGCCGGTCTGGTGTCCTTCATCATCGCCTTCTGCCTCGTGCTCCTGTACATGTTCCTCTTCTATAAGGGTGCAGGTCTCGCCGCAGACGTCGCGCTGCTCACCAACGTCATCCTCCTGTTCGGTTCGCTGTCCGGCTTCGGCGCCGTGCTGACGCTGCCGGGTATCGCCGGTCTCGTCCTGACGCTCGGTATGGCCGTGGACGCCAACGTGATCATCTACGAGCGTGTCAAGGAAGAGCTCAAGGCCGGCAAGGGCCTGGGCAAGGCCATCGCCGACGGCTACAAGAACGCCTACTCCGCCATCATCGACGGCCAGGTGACCACCCTCCTGACGGGTCTTGTGCTGTTCGTCTTCGGTTCCGGCCCCATCAAGGGCTTCGCCACCACGCTCATCATCGGTATCATCACCTCCGTGCTGACGTCCATCTTCGTGACCCGTCTGATCTTCGAAGGCCGTGTCAAGAGAGGCAAGAGCATCTCCTTCGAGATGAAGTGGTCCGCCAACTTCCTCAAGAACACGAAGGTCGACTTCCTGGGTGCCCGCAAGTGGTCCTACATCGTCTCTGGCGCGCTCATCGTGATCGCCCTCGCGTCCATGTTCACCAAGGGCTTCACCTACGGTGTCGACTTCACCGGCGGCCGTACCTACGTGGTCCGCTTCGACAAGGACGTGACCGCCGAGGAGATCCGCTCCGCCGTCAACAACACCTTCAGCCTGGCCGACCCGGAGTCCTCCGTCGAGGTCAAGCAGTTCGGTGGCGACAGCCAGATGAAGATCACCACTTCCTACAAGTTCAAGGACGAGTCCTCCACCGTGGACGCCGAGATCGAAGGCATGCTCTATGAGTCCCTCAAGGGCTTCTACGTGGAGCCTGTCACCTTCGAGAGCTTCACCTCCACGCTCGAGAACCCCAACGGTATCATCTCCTCCGACAAGGTGGGTGCTACCATCGCCAACGACATCAAGCGCAACGCCGTCATCTCCATCATCCTGGCCCTGCTCGTGATCTTCGCCTACATCGCGCTCCGGTTCAAGGGCTGGAACTGGGGTCTCGGCGGTGTCGTCTCCCTGGCCCACACCGCGATCATCATCATCGGCTTCTTCTCGCTGTTCAGCGGCATCCTGCCGTTCAACCTGGACGTCGACCAGACCTTCATCGCCGCCATCCTGACGATCATCGGTTACGCCATCAACGACAACGTGGTTATCTTCGACCGTATCCGTGAAAACCTCGCGCTCCATCCGAACGACGACTTCAAGGAGACGGTGAACAAGTCCCTCAACGCGACCCTGACCCGTACGGTCAACACTTCCATGTCGACCCTCCTCCCGATGCTCGCGATCGCCATCTTCGGCGGCGAGTCCATCCGCGGTCTGTCCGTCGCGCTCTGCCTCGGTGTCCTGATCGGTACCTACGCCTCCATCATGATCGGTACCCCGGTCATGTTCGACGCCGAAATGGCCGCCCGCAAGAAGGCCAAGGCCCTCAAGAAATAGGCTGAAAGTTTTCAACAATGAACCCCCGACCCGCTGAAGGTCGGGGGTTTTTGTTTATCTTTGTAGAGTCATGTCCTTCGTACACCTTCACGTCCACACCCAATACTCCATCCTCGACGGGATGAGCGACATCGAGAAGCTCTTCCGGCGCGCGGAGGAGCTCGGCATGCCGGGCCTCGCCATCACGGACCACGGCAACATGTACGGCGTCAAGGACTTCAGCGACGTGGCCAAGAAGCACCCGGACGTCAAGCCCGTCTTCGGCTGCGAGATCTACGTCACGCAGCACTACGACCACCGCCTCAAGGACAACGACCACAAGAAATACTACCACCTCATCCTGCTCGCCAAGAATTATCAGGGCTACAAGAACCTGATGAAGATCGTGTCCACGGGACACATCGAGGGCATGTACTACCGCCCGCGCGTGAGCCACGAGGTGCTGCAGCAATACCACGAAGGACTCATCTGCTGCTCGGCCTGCATGGCCGGCGAAGTGCCCCGCGCCATCCTGGCGGGGGACGAAGCCGCCATCGACCGCGCCATCCAGTGGCACAAGGACGTCTTCGGCGAGGACTACTACCTCGAGGTGATGCTCCACAAGACGGAGGTCCCCGGCATGTCGCTGGACCTCTACGAGCAGCAGAAGGAATACACCGCCCGGATCTTCGAGCTGGCGGAGAAGCACGGCGTGAAGGTCGTGGCCACCAACGACGTGCACTTCGTGCGCAAGGAGGACGGCCCGGCGCACGACCGCCTCATCTGCCTGACCACCAACGCGATGGTGGACGACCCCAAGCGCCTGCGCTACACCCAGCAGGAGTACCTCAAGAGCGAGGAGGAGATGGCGGCGCTCTTCCCGGAACACCCGGAAGCGCTCGCCAATACGCTGGAAGTGCTGGACAAGGTCGAGCGCTACGAGATCGACCGGGGCCACGTCCTGCCCAAATTCGAGCTTCCCGAGGCGTTTCTGGCCGATATAGACACACACCTGGCCAAGTACGCGGACATCATCGAAAACGGCAAATTTGACCTGTCTAAAGACGCCGACGGCAACGAGGTCAAGAACTACCGCGGCGACGAATTCTGCCGCTCGGTCGCGTACCTCTGCCACCTGACCTACGAAGGCGCGCGGCGCCGCTATGGCGACGAGCTCGACGACGTGCAGCGCGAGCGCCTGCATTTCGAGCTGATGACGATCTCGTTCATGGGATTCCCGGACTACTTCCTCATCGTCCAGGACTTCATCAACTGGGGCCGCCGCAACGGCGTGTCCATCGGCCCGGGCCGTGGCTCCGCCGCCGGCTCGTGCGTGGCCTACTGCCTCGGCATCACCAACCTCGACCCGATCCGCTACGACCTCCTGTTCGAGCGTTTCCTCAACCCGGAGCGCATCTCGATGCCGGATATCGACGTGGACTTCGACGACGAAGGCCGCTACCGCGTGATCCAGTATGTGCAGGACCACTACGGCGCGGACCACATCTCGCACGTCATCACCTTCGGCACGATGGCCGCCAAGCTGGCCGTCAAGGACGTGGCGCGCATCTCCAACCTGTCCATCCCCGAATCCAACCGCCTCACCAAGATGATCCCCGACCGGCCGATCATCGTCAAGGAGAACGGCGAGGAGAAGGAATACAAGCCGACGCTGGCCAACAGCGTCAAATACATCAAGGAGCTCAAGCACGAATACGAAGAGGGCGAGCCGCTGGTGCGCGAAGTCCTCGACTACGCGCTGCGCCTGGAGGGCTGCATCCGCCAGACGGGCATCCACGCCTGCGCGATGATCATCGGCCGCGGCAACCTCACGGACTACATCCCCATCACGATGGGCACCGACAAGGCCACGGGCCAGGAGGTGTGGGTGAGCCAGTATGAAGGCACCAAGATCGAGGACGTGGGCATGCTGAAGATGGACTTCCTCGGACTCAAGACCCTGTCCATCATCGACCGCGCGCTGGCGATGGTCAAGAAGCGCTTCGGCAAGGACATCGACATCGAGGCCATCCCCATCGACGACCCCGCCGTCTACGACCTCTACGCCCGCGGCGACACCAAGAGCATCTTCCAGTTCGAATCCGGCGGCATGAAGGAGTGGCTGATCCGCCTGCACCCCGAGCGTTTCGAGGACCTGATCGCCATGAACGCCCTCTACCGTCCGGGCCCGATGGACTACATCCCGGACTTCGTGGCCGGCAAGAACGACCCGTCCAAGATCCACTACGACCTCCCCGAGATGGAGGAGCTGCTGAAGGAGACCTACGGCGTCACGGTGTACCAGGAGCAGGTCATGCGCCTGTCGCAGAAGCTCGCGGGCTTCTCCAAGGGCAAGGCCGACAAGCTCCGCAAGGCCATGGGCAAGAAGCAGAAGGCCGTGCTGGATTCGCTCAAGGAGACCTTCATGAAGGGCGCCATCGCCAACGGCCACCCGGAGCCCGTCCTGCAGAAGATCTGGTCGGACTGGGAGGCCTTCGCCAAATACGCGTTCAACAAGTCGCACGCCACCTGCTACGCCTGGGTGAGCTACCAGACGGCCTGGATCAAGGCCCACTATCCGTCCGAATTCCAGGCCTCCAACCTCACGCAGAACATCTCCAACATGGACGAGATGAAGGAGATCATGGCGGACTGCCGCAAGGCCGGCATCAAGGTGCTCAGCCCCGATGTCAACGAATCCGACGCCCAGTTCTCCGTCAACAAGAACGGCGACATCCGCTACGGCCTCGGCGGCCTCAAGGGCTTCGGGGAGAACGTCGTGGAAGCCATCATCAAGGACCGCACCGAGCACGGCCTCTACAGCGACCTGTTCGACTTCGTGGAGCGCATGGCCGAGATGATCAACCGCCGCGTCTTCGAGACGCTGGTCTGCTCGGGCGCCTTCGACTCGTTCGGCTACAAGCGTTCGCAGTTCTTCCTGCCCTGCAAGAACGGCGAGCTGTTCATCGACGAAGCCGTCAAATATGCGGGCCTCTACCGCAACGACACGCTCGACTCCGCCAACTCGCTCTTCGGCGAGGTGGAGGAGCTCAAGCCCGTGCGGCCGGAGGTCCCGACTTCCTCGGACGAGGAGGACGTCCTCGCGATGCTGCAGCAGGAGAAGGAATGCGTGGGCATGGAC
>JAEEGK010033439.1_pt1 | contig 10001 bp, 7 predicted proteins | sample 8958771 | NCBI WGS metagenome assembly JAEEGK01 (sample SAMN16246547, study PRJNA631951) | gut metagenome | biome: gut microbiome; feature: rumen; material: SC-attached | host: Bos | place: Iran: Karaj | collected 2018-10 | reverse complement strand
AAACAACAATGACCCCTCTCTACGCCCAGGACCACGACTACTCTAAGTACAACGTACTTGCCGTGGACGATATTCCGCTGAACCTCATTCTGGTTCAGAAGATGCTTATGCGCTTCAATTTCAAGATGAGGACAGCCGCCAACGGACAGGCCGCTCTTGATGCTGTAGCCCAGCAGAAACCGGACCTCATCCTTCTCGACCTGATGATGCCGGGAATAGACGGCTTCGAAGTAATCCGCCGCCTGAGGGAGAACCCCGAAACTGCAGACATCAGGATAGTCATCCTCAGCGCCCTCAACTCCAACGAGGACGTCGTCAAAGGCTACAATATGGGCGCAGACGACTTCATTATGAAGCCCATCATAATGGAGAAGCTCCTCACTACCGTCATTACCCAGATTCAGATAGTCCAGTCCCGGGAGAAATGACCCTTCGAAGACTGCTTCTCGCCCTTCTGGCCGGCCTTTTGTGTCTCCCTGCCCCCGCTCAGATCGTGAACCGTCTGCGGGTAGACCAGGAGACCTTCATTCGCTATGCCTACGGCCGAATGCAGCAGTTCAACCCGGACAACCTTGCCCTTGCAGATTCGATTTACGCAGCCGGAGTCCGAAAAGACGACTACCGTTACAAATGTCTGGCTCTCTCGCTGGAAATGCCCGTTCGCTTCGCCCAGCACGACTACGCTCGGATGGACGAGACTGCGGCCGAGCTTAAGGACCTGCTGATCGAGCGCAAGGAAGCCCGCGACTTCTACTTCACCTCGCTCCACGAATACTGCGAGTACCTCGTCCGCCTCGGCCGTGCGTCCGAAGCCATGCTCGAAGCGCGCGCGATGGGAAGGCTGGCCGGCTCGGAAAAACGGCCTTCCGGCAGGATGTATTCCTACCGCATCATCGGCCTTATCCACAGCTCTCGCGACAACCACCACCTCGCGATCCGCAACCTCGAGGAGGCAGTCCAATACTGCAAGTCCGCCCGCGCGGAGCAGGACCTCCCGAACCTGTATATCCTTATCGCTCAGGAACATATAAAGCTGCGCAACTTCCCCAAGGCAGACCAATACGTCGCGCTGGCAGACCAGTACGAGCGCTTTTTCCCCTCTATCCGGATCCGGTCCATGATGACCCGCGCCAGCATCGCGTATGCGCGCGGCGATATCGACGGTTTCAGGCAGATCTATTACGACCTGCTTGCCGATCCGCTCTACCGTATGCAGGCCGATGCCGACACGCGCTACGGGCTCGATATCGACTACCTCCGCTCGCGTGGGCAGCTCGAACAGGCGCTGGCCCTCTCCGATTCGCTGGGGACGCTTCGCTCTCGCCTCGAACACAAACACGGCATCTACGCAGACATGAAAAACTACGACCTCGCCTACGACCAGCTCTCGATGCTGATGGAGGACAAGGATTCCGTCTATATCAAGGTCCAGAACGAAGACCTCGCCATTCTCGATGCAGAGATGCACAATGCCGAGCTCCGCGAGGAAGCCCAGAAACTGAAGGCCCGAAACCAGCTTACCGTTATGATAGGTTTTCTGGTGATGTTCGCTATCGCCTTCTTCGCTATCCTGCTGAGTCAATGGCAGTTGCGACACAACCTTGAGGAGATGCGCCGCAAGAACAACCAGATGCTCGCGACCCGCCGCGCCTTCCAGAAAGCGATGGATGCGAAGGAGTCCGAGAACGCCTTCAAGATACAGATACTTCAGAACCGCAAGACTAATATGCTCAGATTATGAAAGTAAAGAATTTGTTCAAATACCATATCAGCGAAATGATCGCGCTGCTCGTCTTCCTTGTAGGCTCCGCGCTCGGTATGCTGGGACTTATCCAGAAAGTGCCCCTGGCAGTCGGTATCCTGGGTATAGTAATCCTTGCGACAGGTCTTTTCTTCTTCTGTATACGCTACACCTCCGAAAAGGTGTACAAGGACTACTATAAAGACTCCTACGAGATAGAACACGAAACTATCGAGGAAGAAATCCGCAAGTCGATGGTCTATCACCGCTATCAGGAGGCCGTTCTATCCCGCTACGAGAGCGCCTGCCGCGACCTCGGACTGGTCGACGAGCAGAAGGACTGGCTCCTGGACCTGCTTATGCAGGAGAAGGACAAGGTAGATGAAGAGCTCCGCTCCCAGGGCGGCGGCCACATCTAGCGGACCCCGAAGCGGTAGATGCAGGTGTGGGTATAAGTCTCGCCCGGACGAAGAATGACGGGCGTAAAATCCGGATGATTTACAGCATCCGGATATTTTTGTGTCTCCAGGGCGAGTGAGAAGCGGTATTGGTCGCCTGTGAAGAAGTTTCCGCTGTAGAACTGCAGGCCGGGCTGGTCTGAAAGGACCTCGACGTAGCGTCCGCTTACCGGATCGTAGACGCAGCAGACCTGCTCCACGCCGTCAGTCGTCTTGTCTATACACCAGTTGTGGTCATAACCACGGGCGTTGATAAGCTGCTGGTCTGGCTGGTCGATTCGCTCCCCGATAAGATGGGGCTTACGGAAATCGAAGGGAGTCCCTTCGACAGGGGCTATCTCCCCGGTCGGGATGCTTTCCGCGTCGATGGGGATATAGTGAGATGCGTTAATCTGCATCAAATATTCCTCGACACTTCCCTTACCGTCTCCGCGAAGGCAGAAGAAGGGGTGATGGGTGATGTTGACGGGAGTTGCCTTGTCTGTAGTCGCGAGGTAAGTGATGACGAACTCATCACGCGAAGTAAGAGCGTAGGTCATCGTAATATCGAGGTTTCCAGGGTAACCTTCGAGGCCGTCGGGATGAAGGAGGTGGAAGCGGATCGAACTGTCTGTAAGCGCCTGGACGTCCCAGACGAGGTTGTCTATGCCCTTGAATCCGCCATGGAGAGTGTTATGGCCGTTGTCATTGACGGGGGTGTGGTAAAGGACGCCGTCTACCTCGAACTGCGCCGCCCCGATACGGTTGGCTACGGGGCCCACGCAGGCGCCAAGGAACCTCTCCCCCGCCGGATTTATGTATTCGCGGGCGGTTTTGTGGCCGATGACTATGTTTGCGGAGTTGCCGTCCCGGTCGGGGGTAGAGAGGCTCATCACTCGCGCGCCGAAATCGGTGACACTCATCGCGATATCCCCTGCCTTGAGGGTATATACTTTAGGGGTTTGCGAACAGGAAAGCAGCGCGAAGGCCGCACAGATCATTACGAACGCTTTTTTCATTGGTTTATAGTTCTCACGTAAATATAACGAATTATTTAATCCATCCGCGTATTGATTCCGCCTTTACTTTGAACCAGTTGTTGGAACTGTTTTCCAACAGACGGTATTCAGAATGATTGCCCCAAGAAGCGGGTTTGTCGGCGATTACCATATCCTCGCCGGTGTCATTGGCTATGTAAGGACCGATGAGACTTTGCCATCCTCGTATGCGGGAAGCGCTCTCAGCCTGCCCTGTCCAAGGGTTGTCGACGGATGAGAAATCCCTGAGATACGACGTGTACTTATCACGGAACTCGCTAATCTCCAGTATTTTACTGATCAGAGGACACTCGTTTATCCCCCAGTGATAGGGATCCTGGCGGCCGGAGTCGTTCTGGGCCCCTACATTGTGGGAAGTTCCGAGAGTGTTGTCGTAGTCGTAGGGCAACATAAACACCTTATAGTTCTGGGGATCGCGGCTATTGAAATACAGATAGTAGTTGTTCATATTGTTCCAATAGTCATCCCAATGGCCGAGCGCTATATTGGCCGCGTACATCTTAAGAAGAAGATCTACGTCCATCACCCTGGATATCCATTCCTTGAAGTCGTCGCCCTTAAGACGTATTATCCTGGTTATGAAGTCTTTGAGCTGGTCTCTCGCCGGAGCGAAGGCTTCCGGGTTGTCATCCTTCAGGTCGTAGGGGTAAGATTTGGACGAATTGTCGTCCTGATGGAAACGCCAGTTATCCGTATTGCTGAGGTTGGCTCCCCAGCCGCATTTCCAGAGCCATCCGCCGTCTCCCCCGAATAGTTCGGAGCGACGCTTTATATAGCGTTTGTCGATGGATTCTATCATAAGATAGACTCCGTAGTTGACCGGCACATCTTCTCCTATATTGAAATACAGCCTGCACCACGAAGTCATAGGTGCGGTCCATACTCCGTATTTTGCCAGAAGGTCGTAACTATAATGTTCTCTTATATATGTAGGATCTTCCTTTGCATATTTCAGATTTACGCGGCGTATTCCTTCGAAACTTCCAGTATCAGAGAAAGTACGGGTATTAAGTCCGAAGTGTACTCTGCGCCAGAGTGGATTAGTTGCGCTGTGGTTCTGACCGTTCCAGCCCTCAGGCCTTCTTCGCGAGGTATTTCCCCTGAGCCTAAGGCCTACATTGTGACAGACAATACTGCGGTTTTCGTCTTCGATCCTAACCCCTTTACACTGAACATAGGCGTGTGTGTCATTATCCTCGTCGTAAAGATGGAGTAGCCTGTTCCACTCAGCCGGGCTGATCGAAATGCTAAGCTTCGGGACACGAGTCTCATCGAAGAATTCCTGAGCCTGTTCAAAAGTCCCCTTTTTCTCGGTTCGCTTACCTATAATGTCTTCTTTCCCACACGATACTACGGCGAGAAACGCAAAGAGAATAAATATAGGGCGGGACATCAGCGCAAAGTTAGTCTTTTTTCCCTAACTTAGTACTCGTATGAGTACCCTGCTTCTGATCCTAGTATCCCTGATCCCGTACGTAAATCCGTTTGTCGGGACAGATGCCCACGGCCACACCTTCCCGGGAGCCGCCTACCCCTTTGGCCAAATCCAGCTCAGTCCGGACACCCGTCCGAAACCCGGCGACTGGGACGGCTGCAGCGGCTACCACTACTCCGACAAGACTATCTACGGCTTCTCCCACACACACCTCAGCGGCACCGGCTGCGACGACTGGTGCGACATCCTGATCGTCCCCGGAGGGAAACCATCGCGCTTCGGCCACGACCGCGAGAAGGCCTCGCCAGGGTACTACGAGGTCTGGCTGGACGACACTCAGGTCCTGGCGAGGCTCGCGGTGGGCCGCCGAAGCGCCCTCCACGAATACACCTTCTCCCGCAATGCGGAGCTGACCCTTGACCTCAATCACCGCGACGCCCTCGAAGACTGGGCGATCGAGTTCGATGGGAAAACCTGCCACGGCCATCGAACATCCAACAGCTGGGCTCGCCACCAGCAGGTCCACTTCTACATAGAGTTTGACCAGCCCATCGCCGGTAAGCAGATTGATGAGGCCAAGGCCACGATCCGCTTCCGCGGGAAAAAGCTCACGCTACGCGTCGGCATCTCTTCCGTTTCGTGGGAAAACGCGCGCGAAAACCTCAAAAGCGACTGGCCCAAGTCCCTGGGCTCCCTGCGTAAATCGACCGAAAAAGCCTGGAACGCCTACCTATCGAAGCTCGAAAGCCCGTACAATGACCGTGAACACAAAACGCGCTTCTACACCGCCCTCTATCATACCGCGATCCACCCCAGCCTCTACAGCGACTCAAACGGCGAGTATCGCGGGATGGACGACCAGGTCCATAAGACTGACGGTTGGGACCGCTATACCGTCTTCTCGCTCTGGGACACCTTCCGCGGCCTCCATCCCCTGCTCGCGGAGATTGAGCCGGAACTCACGGTCGACTTTATCCGATCTATGCTCAGCATCTACGACGAAGCGGGCAAACTGCCCGTCTGGGAGCTTTCTGGCTGGGAAACCAACTGCATGATCGGATACAACAGCGCCCCGGTCATTGCAGACGCGATTGCCCGCGGCCTGCAGGGCTTCGACTACGAAAAGGCGTTCGCCGCGCTGGTCGCGTCCGCTCACAACCCCGCCTTCGGGATGGACAGTTTCCGCCGCAATGGCCTCGTGCTGGCCGACGACGAACACGAAAGCGTCTCGAAGACCCTCGAATATGCGTTCGACGACTGGTGTGTAGCCCAGGTCGCGCTGCAGCTCGGCCATATGGAAGAATATGAGGAGTTTATGACCTCCGCCCAATATTGGAAGAATGTTCTTGACCCGCAGAGCCTTTTTATGCGCCCGAGGCTCAACGGCCGCTGGCTTACCCCGTTCGATCCGCGCGAGGTCAACAATCACTATACGGAGGCTAATTCGTGGCAATACAGTTTCTTCGTGCCCCACGATATCGACGCCCTGGCAGCGGCCCTCGGCGGCAATCAGGCCCTCGAGGCCCGGCTGGACGCCCTGTTCTCAGGGCCCGAAAAGACTACCGGCCGGACCCAGGCAGACATTACCGGCCAGATAGGGCAATATGCCCACGGCAATGAGCCTAGCCACCACATCGCCTACATCTACGATGCCGTCGGCCGGCCGGAAAAACGCAGGGCGATAGTAGACCGTATCCTCGAGACTCTGTATTCGAGCGCTCCGGACGGTCTTTGCGGCAATGAAGACTGCGGCCAGATGAGTGTGTGGTACGTTCTCTCCGCGCTGGGGCGGTATCCCGTCTGCCCTGTATTGTCATCCCCGACCCTCCCCTCTTCGTCATCCCCGACCCTCCCCTCTTCGTCATCCCCGACTCGATCGGGGATCTTGCCCATCGTGACGAACCCGGCGTTCGTGATGGAAAATGATATGTTTGCGGACTCGCTGACTGTCTCGATTATCGGCGAGGGAACGATCCGCTATACGGTTGCCGGCGGGCCGGAGAAGGTCTACGACGCTCCGTTCGTTGTCCGTGAGGCCTGCGAGCTGAGGGCTTATTCAGAGAAAGATGGCCGGAAGAGCTTCGTTACGCGTTGTAAGGTAAGGAAGGTCTTGAGCGACCGCGCGGTAAGTCTTGAGTCCCGCTACCTGCGCTCGTACAGCGCAGGAGGAGACGAGGGACTCATCGACGGGGCGCGCGGTCCGCTGAATTGGCGAACCGGAGGATGGCAGGGCTATCAGGACACGGATTTCGTGGCGGTCCTTGACCTTAAGGAAGAGCGCTCGGTTACGGAGCTTGGCGCCGGATTTTTGCAGGACGCGAGGGCGTGGATATGGATGCCGACCGAGGTGGAATACTATGTCTCGAATGACGGCATCGCCTGGGCTCCCGCCGGCAAACTGATCTGCCCTATTCGTACTGATGATATGACAGTTCAGGTCTGGGACGCCGCTCTGCCCGTTGCGTGCTCCACCCGCTACATCAGGATCCTCGCCCGCAACCTCGGGGTAATCCCCTCCTGGCATCCCGGCGCCGGAGGTCTTCCCATCATCTTCGTAGACGAGTTCTGGGCGAAATAAAAAAACGAAAGACCCGCCTTCGTAGGCGAGCCTTCACGTAGCCCCTAGTGGAATCGAACCACTATTTAAGGTTTAGGAAACCTCCGTTCTATCCGTTGAACTAAGGAGCCAGGGAGAGCGTATTATTCAGCGCTCTTCTCGATAATCTGACGTCCGTGGTAGTAACCGCACTCAGGGCAGATGCGATGAGAGATGACGGTAGCGCCACAGTTAGGGCAGGTTGCGAGGGTAGGTACGGGAGCGAAGTCGTGCGTACGCCTCTTTGCTGTTCTCTGCTTGGAGAATTTGTGTTTCGGATGTGCCATTTCTTATACTGTTTAAATTATTATTTGCTCAAATACTTTGTAGTCTCCGGATTACATTTTCCGTCTTCGTGGACCCTCTGGAGGGGCAGCGCGATACAGACAAAGTCGTAGACTTCCTGGCTGAAATCGAGTTCGGCACCCTCCGGGGTGTACGTCTCTTCAAACCCGGTCTCAACCGGGATGTCCAGCTTCTCGAGGCAGCGATCACACAGTACCGTAACGGTTCCTTCGATATCTGCCTCAACATCTACCGAAACTCCGCGGTTGTTGATCTTAGCCTCAACTTTTATGTCTGCATCGAGTATCTCCTGATTCCCGAAGCCTTCAAAGAACTCTTTTCCTGCACTCTGACTGAGCTGGCTGACGCCTCTGCCCAGTTCGTTCAGATTTACTACAAAGGGCTGCAAAGTTAACAAATTTTTAGAATAAATCAATCCTCATCGTCGCTATTTCTCTTTCTCGCCAGAGGGTCGAGCAAAATCTTGCGCAGACGCATATGGTGAGGGGTTACCTCGACCAGTTCGTCTTCCTGGATATACTCGAGCGCCTCTTCCAGAGAGAATTTGATGGCCGGAGGGAGAATAATCTTCTCGTCCGAGCCGGAAGCGCGCATATTGGTAAGTTTCTTGGTCTTGCAGATATTGATATTCAAATCACGCTCACGGGTGTGTTCGCCCACTACCTGTCCCCCATAAATCTCCTCGCCGGGCTCTACGAAGAAGCGGCCGCGGTCGAGCAGCTTGTTGATGGAATAGGCGATAGCATGAACCGTCTCGAGCGAGACGAGCGAGCCGTTGTTGCGGCGCTCGATCTCTCCCTTGAACGGCTGATACTCCTTATAGCGATGGGCCACGACGGCCTCGCCCTGGGTCGCGGTCAGCAGGTTGCTGCGAAGGCCCATCAGGCCGCGGGTCGGGATCTCGAACTCGAGCATCGTACGGTCTCCCCTCGGCTCCATATGGATAAGGGCTCCCCTGCGGCGGGTCGCGATCTCTATCGCAGCGCCCACAAATTGCTCGGGCACCTCGATCGACAGTTCTTCGATAGGCTCGCATCTCTGGCCGCCAATCATCTTGTCGAGGACCTTGGGCTGGCCTACCTGGAGTTCGAAACCCTCGCGGCGCATAGTCTCGATAAGGATCGAGAGATGAAGAACACCACGGCCGTAGACTACAAACGAGTCTGCGGTAACGCCGGGTTTTACGCGCAGGGCGAGGTTCTTCTCAAGCTCCTTGTCGAGGCGCTCCTTGATATGGCGGGAGGTGACGAACTTTCCATCCTTTCCGAAGAAAGGAGAGTTGTTAATAGTGAAGAGCATACTCATCGTAGGCTCGTCTACCGCGATCGGAGGAAGGGCCTCCGGGTTTTCGTAGTCGGCAATAGTATCGCCGATCTCGAAGCCGTCTATTCCGACTACCGCGCAGATGTCGCCGCAGTGGACTTCCTGAGTCTCGGTTTTTCCGAGGCCCTCGAAGACCATCAGCTGCTTTACTTTCTGCTTCTGGAATACATCGTAGCGCTTGCAGAGAGTAATCTGCTGGCCGGATTTTATTGAACCACGGGTAACTTTTCCAACTGCGATACGGCCTACGTAAGGGCTGTACTCCAGCGAAGAAATAAGCATCTGGGGAGTTCCCTCAACTACCTGCGGTGCAGGGATTTCTTCGAGGATTACATCCAGCAGAGGGGTGATGTCCGTTCCGGGCTTACGCCAGTCCAGCGACATCCAGCCCTGCTTCGCCGAGCCGAAAACGGTCTTGAAGTCGAGCTGCTCCTCAGTAGCATTGAGATTGAACATAAGGTCGAACACCTCTTCCTGGACTTCGTCCGGGCGGCAGTTCGGCTTGTCAACCTTGTTGATGACCACGATCGGCTTCTTGCCCATCTCGATGGCCTTGTTCAGTACGAAACGGGTCTGCGGCATGCAGCCCTCGAAGGCGTCCACCAGCAGGAGCACGCCGTCGGCCATGTTGAGCACGCGTTCGACCTCTCCGCCGAAGTCACTGTGCCCCGGGGTGTCGATGATGTTGATCTTCACATCCTTGTACATCACGGACACGTTCTTGGCCAGGATGGTGATACCTCTTTCACGTTCGAGGTCGTTGTTGTCGAGGATGAGTTCGCCCAGGTTTTCAGGGCGGCGCACCAGGTTGGCCTGGTAGATCATCCGGTCCACGAGCGTCGTCTTGCCGTGGTCGACGTGGGCGATAATCGCAATGTTCCTAACGTCCATATACTACTGTTCCAAAAATAAATCTTGCAAAATTACGGATTTCCGCCCACAATATGAATTATTTGTCGTATTTTTGTTTTTCCAAACCCACCGACATGACAGAACGGATCATCATTCTCGATTCCGGGTCCCAGGTGACCCAACTGATCGGCCGCCGGCTGAGGGAGCTCAATGTCTTCTGCGAAATCTACCCCTATAACAAGATACCCGTCCT
>JAEEGK010033438.1_pt1 | contig 10001 bp, 12 predicted proteins | sample 8958771 | NCBI WGS metagenome assembly JAEEGK01 (sample SAMN16246547, study PRJNA631951) | gut metagenome | biome: gut microbiome; feature: rumen; material: SC-attached | host: Bos | place: Iran: Karaj | collected 2018-10 | reverse complement strand
CATTTTTTTATATCTGATAGAGAGTTACCTCTCCATTTTCATAAACGGCAAAGCCTTTCGGCGAATTTTCTTTTGTAAACGACGTTGAACCCGGATTGCAGATAATTCTACCTTTACAGTCCTTCGTAAGACTTTGAATGTGAGTGTGTCCATAAAAAAACACATCAAAATTTTCAGGCATTTTTCCCTCCGGCGAATAAATGTGTCCGTGGGTTGCAAAAATGATTTTGCCGCCCTCAGCAATAAGGCTGTAATCCGACATAGTCGGGAAATTCAAGACCATTTGACAAACCTCAGCCTCACAATTACCTCTACAACTGATGATTTTATCGGAAAGCGGATTCAAGATTTCGCAAACTTTTTTGTTGTCGTAACCCTCCGGCAGAGGATTGCGCGGTCCGTGATAAAGTATGTCGCCCAGACAGATTATTTTATCGCATTTCATTTCATAAAAATGCGACAAAGCCCTTTCCAAAGCCGTTGCACTGCCGTGAATATCGGAAATAACAAAATATTTCATTACTTCTCTCCTCTTTTAACTTCCGCCGCCGTGACGTTAAGTTTGTCGTCAACCATTATCATCAACATTCTTACGCCGGCTTTATTGCCTTTTTTCCAATGTTGCGCATAGTCAAAAGTAACGTATGCCGTACCTTGTTTTAAGGCTTTGAAAACAAAAGTGTGTTTTCCGCCCGCACCTGCCATCATTTGGTTTTTGTCGGCGTTGTTGGACTTGTATTCGTCGGAAACATAACCTGCAACTGTGTTGTTTTTGATTTTGTAACCCCATGAATATCCGGTTGTTGTGTTGCCTTCCAAAACTACCGTAACCGTACTTCCGTTAGTGGAAAACGACATCGGATTGCCGCCGTTGGTAGTTGTAGCAGCCTTTTGCGGTTTGCATGAAGAAAACGTGGTAAAAACCGTTAAAACCATCAAAATTAACGTTATTAAATTTTTTTTCATATTGTGATTATTTTAAAATTTCTGCAATTTTCTTTTCCAATTCTTCGCCCCTGAGATTTTTTGCGACGATTTTTCCGTTGGAATCTATCAGCAAAGTTGACGGAATGCTTTGAATGTTGTATGTCTGGGCGGCTTTTGACTGCCAGCCTTTGAGGTCTGAAACCTGAATCCAGTTCATGCCGAGTCTCTGGACGGCGGTTTGCCAGTTGAGTTGGTTTTCGTCCAAAGACACGCCGTAAATCTCCAAACCTTTTGAGTGATAAGCGGCGTAAACCTTTCTGACGTTCGGCATTTCGGCTATACATGGTCTGCACCATGAAGCCCAAAAGTCCACCAAAACGAGTTTGTTTTCTTTTACGACAGAGGAAAGGCGTTTCATGTTGCCGCTCATATCCACCAAGGCAATTTCCTTAAAATCCTTTCCGACAGAGGTTTCTTCTTCTGCCTTAAACCTTTGCGCCAAGGTCTGGTAATAAGGGTCTGACGGCGATTTTTTCTTCATTTGCTCCATGATTTTGTTCAGGTCGCTTTCTGAAAGTTTGGAATAATGCTGCCAGAGCAAAAAGCCGCTGATGTTTGAGGGAATGTTGCCCGAAATCACTTTTGCATACTCGGAATAAGTTGAATAAGTGATTGAGTCAATCTTCTGTTTTGCGCTGAGTCTCTGCTGTATGCTGAGTGTGCTGTCAGAGAGTTGCGACCACATCTGCTCAATTTTTTTTGTCTGAGCCTGCTCGTAATCGCTGAGTTTGAACCAGACTTCGTTTGACTTGGAGTTCGGGATTTCGATGCTGTTGTTTTTGAAACTGACAGTAAGGGTTACTCCCGGTTCGATTATAAAATCCGTAGCGGCAACAGGCATTTTGTTTTCTATGACAAGCAGAGCCCTGAGAGACGTTACGTTGACAGTTTCTTTCAGCGTAAATTTGCCGTTTTTCACGAGACACGAATCCACGGGGACAAGTCCGCCGCTTGCTATTGAAGCCAAATAGACAGAGTCGCCGTCTTTGAAAGGACAAGTGCCGTTTATAACGCTTGCTTTTTGGGCACTGCTTGTGCCGAGACACAAAAAAGCGGTGATAATTAATAAAATATGTTTCATTGCTTTCTATATAAAAATTTTTAAATTCTGTAAACTTTTTTTGCGTTCCAGTCTTCGTCTTGTTGAAGATTGGCGGAAAACTCAAAAACTCCGTCATCCAAAATGCGGACTTTTTCTTCGCCGATAAAAAAACGCGCTTTTTCTATCCATTTATCATTTTTTTCGTCCAATTCAAAAAGTCTTCCGCCGATATGGGCAAAAAGTTTTTCTCCTTTAAAATCAAACAGTTGCGGGTATTCGTAACTGTAATAATCAAGCATTGAAACAGTAAAGCCGTCTTCTGGGACAAAATTTCCGTTTTCAATGTCCTTAACTTTTAGCACCGCTCTCTGATAAACGATATAAAGGTCTGACTTGTAAAGTTTTAACGAGCATACAAAATCCTCCGGCACTTTTTCCAAAGGTATTCCGTCATAAAAAACGGCGGTTTTGTTTTCTTCAAAAAAGCCAGCGCAAACGGTATGCCCGTTAAAGGTATCAAAACAATACTTTTCCACTTTTCTAAACGGTTTTTGGCAGTTCATCACCGCTGGTTTCCATCAGTTGGAAAATTGCTGGCGGCAAAGTGTCAATTTTTACAGGTCTGCCATTCATTGTTACTGCGCATGTTATCAAACCGTTGAGAACCAATTTGTTGGTGTCTTTCATGTAAATATGTTCGATGAACTGAAATTTTACGTAATTGATTCTTCTTAAAGCGAGTTTTACTATAAATTCGTCGCCGCTTGTAAGCGGAGCCTTGTATTCAAGTTCTGACTTTATGACTACCGGGTTAATGCCCTGACGGTGCATTTCGGCGAAATCATTGTTTGCACTGCGCAAAAATTCATGACGCGTGTGTTCGAGATAGTTTTGATAGACAGCATTGTTGACAATGCCTTGAAGGTCGCACTCGTAATCGCGAACCTTAAATTCAAGTTCAAAAATGTAATTATAAAGTTCTTGTTTCATAGTTTTTAAAATTTTTAAGCAAAAATAATCAATTTTTTTGATACTGATATAATAAAATTTATTAATTTTGCCATCGCGTATAAAAAAAAATTGAATGACACCGAATATAAAACCGACAGAAACAATATCGGAACAGAAACTTACCGCATGGTATTCCAAGGCGGAAAAATGGGAAGACAGATTTGCCGACCTTTACAGTACGCTGCTTAAAGATTATAAATCGCCGATGTTGGAGATAAACTGCGGAACAGGAAAAATACTGACAATGCTTCATAATTCCGGCATTTATTGTGATGGTTTGGAGGCTTCTGCCGAGCAACTTGATGTCTGCAACCAAAAACTTGTTGAAGAAGGTTGGCAAGCGCAGTTGTTTAATGCAGATTTTTCGGAGTTTACGTTTCCTAAAAAATATAACACCGTTTTTATTCCCAACGGTTCATTCTGTATTATTGACGACTTTGACAAAGCGGTTCACTGCCTGGAAAATGTCGCCTCCGCACTTGAAAACGGCGGAACCCTTATTTTGGATATTTTTGTGCCGTGGAAACGGATTATGTCCAGCGACAACAAAGTCTGGAAGGTCGGCGGTACGGAATACAACGAAGAAACCGGCGAAGAGTTCGTTTTTTCTTATTTTGACGACTTCGATTTGTCTGCCCAAATAAGAACCATACATTCCAAATATGAGATTTTTGTCGGCGGAGAACTTACTTCCGTCCGTTTTGATGTCAGCAAAACGCACTGGTACGGCGACAACGAGTTTGTAATGATGCTGGAAAAAGCAGGTTTCGGAAACATTTCTTTCCGCAAAATCTTTGAAAATTCTCCCGACGATTATTCAACGCTGTTTATCGCCTCAAAACTTCAATAAGTTTTTTAGTATCTTACGATATAATTTTTCCCCGTCAGAGTCTTGTCAAAAAAAACAATGCCCATTCTTAGTGTTTCTATTGACACAGAAATTGCGGCTGAGTTTTTTATTTCTTTCCATACGGAGGACATCTCTTTCGACCAATTTATATCGTCAAAAACCGCAACTGTCTCTTTTTTAGCATATTGTGCAATCAGAGAAAAATACTTTTCAGTAGCCTCTTTGGTGTGATTACCGTCAACGTAGATTAATTCGATGTCGGGATTTTCTTTTAAAATCTTCTCCAAACAGTCGTCAAAACAGGCATTTACGCACTCAATGTTTTTAAGACCGAGCCTTGAAAAATTCTTTTCTGCAAACTTGGAAGTCTCTTTTGAAGCCTCAACCGTTATAACCTTTGACGAGGGACAACCCGCTGACAGATAGAGCGTTCCTATGCCGATTGAAGTTCCAAGTTCAAGTATTTTCTTAGGTTTTAAATAGCGGCTCATGCGCTGCAACAGCCGTCCGTATTTACCAAAGGAAGAACTGTAACGCGCAATTTTGGCGATTTTTTTCTCTTTCAAGGTCTTGCCGTCGCCTTTTGCGCCGATTGAAAGCACGCTGATTTTTTCTTCGGATTTGATAAAATTCTGCCGCGAATTTTCCGCTAAAGAATAATCAACACCGCCTTTAAAAAAAATTGCGTCTTTGAAAAAATTAAAAATATTCGGGGAATGGACACGGTGTCCGTTCCAATGCCCCGAATATATAAAGTGTCTTATCGTGAAAAGTATGTCCATTATCTTACAATCGTAGCAGCCCTGTCAGGTCCTACTGAAATCATTTTAATCGGAACTTTAACAAAGTTGGAGATAAATGCCAAATAGTCAACAAGTTCCTTCGGAAGTTCTTTTTCGGTTTTTGCGCCTGAAATGTCGGTTTTCCAACCTTTGAACTCTTTGTAAATCGGTTTTGCCTCCTCAGAACTGTCAAAAGGCATTGACATTGTTTGTTTGCCGTTAATCTCGTAAGCAACACACGCTTTTATGGTGTCAAAACCGTTCATAACGTCGCTCTTTGTAACGATAAGTTGCGTAACGCCGTTTATCATGCAAGAATATTTGAGTTCCACGAGGTCAAGCCAGCCCGTTCTGCGCGGTCTTCCGGTAGTTGCTCCGAACTCGCCACCTTTTGAACGCAATTCTTCGCCCGTAGCGTCAAACAGTTCCGTCGGGAAAGGTCCCGCTCCTACCCTTGTGCAGTACGCTTTGAAAATACCGTAAACCTCGCCGATTTTTTGAGGTGCAACGCCCATTCCCGTACATGCACCGGCGCAAATCGTGTTTGAACTCGTTACAAAAGGATATGTTCCAAAGTCGATGTCAAGCATCGTGCCTTGTGCGCCTTCCGCCAAAACTGATTTGTTTTCGTCGAGTTTTTCGTTGATAAACATCTCTGAATCAACAAATTCAAACTGTTTCAAACATTCAATGCCTTCAAACCAACCTTTGGTAAACTCTTCCAAAGAAAAATCCTTAAAACCGAGACTTTCGATTTCGCGCAAATGTCTTGCCGTCAAAGCGTCGAATCTTTTCTTAAATTCAGGCGAGAGAATGTCGCCGACTCTTAAACCGTTTCTTGAAATTTTGTCGGTATAAGCAGGTCCGATACCTTTTAATGTGCTGCCGATTTTGGATTTTCCCTTTGCTGCCTCGTTTGCCGCGTCAAGAATTCGGTGGGTCGGAAGAATGAGGTTTGCGCGTTTTGCAATTTTAAGGCATTTGGTGATTTCGGGGTTTTCTTTTGCGATTTCGTCAATTTCGCTTTTGAAAATTCCGGGGTCAAGAACAACGCCGTTGCCGATAACGTTGATTGCTCCGTTTGTGAAAATTCCCGAAGGAACGGTGTGGAGAACGAATTTTTTGCCCGAAAATTTCAAAGTATGTCCCGCGTTAGGACCGCCTTGAAACCTTGTTACAATGTTGTATTTCGGGGCAAGCACGTCAACGATTTTGCCTTTTCCTTCATCGCCCCATTGAAGGCCTAATAATACGTCTATTTTCATTTTATATAAAAGTTTTTTTTAAAATTCCGTTGTAAATTTAGTGATAATTATCGGTTCAAAGAAATTTTTTTGGAACTTTTTCCTTTTTTACTTTATTCTGACGTAATAAACGATGACCGAATGAGGCGGAATTTTGTCCAAATCGCCTATCAGTCCTTTCGCGTAATGCGGCGGCAGAATAAGAACTAAACTGTCGTTGTGACAGAATTTTCCGAAAGTGTGGTTGAGTCCCGCGTCCATTTCGCCGGAGGGGTAAACCATCTGTTTTTCGTCGTCGTAACAAACAGTTCCGTCCAAAAGTTCAATCCTGTAATGCATTGAAAATTCGGGGTTTAAAGACAGACTGTCTTTGCCGTCGGAAGAAAAGACCATGTATTTTAATCCGCCTTCGCCCTCCGCAGCCTTCCAACCGCGCCGCTTTATATAATTAGCGATTCTCTCGGCATCTTCTTTGACCAAGTACTTGTTTGCGGTGATTATGTTTTTGTTCCATATACTGTATTTTGTACCGCTTTCTTCCGTTTTGGGACTTGAACACGCTGACCACAAAACCGCCGTCAAAAAAAGGTAAAAAAATTTCTTCATCATTATTGCAATTCTTTTGTAACTTTCGGCATGAGCGACACAAAACGGCTGACAACCTCTTCCAAAGATTTGTAACTTTTGCCGCCCGCCGCGTTGTCGTGTCCGCCGCCGTTGAAATATTTTTCAGCAATCGTGTTGACTTTAAAACCGCCTTTTGAGCGGAAAGAACACCTTATAATACCGTCTCTTTCCATAAAAAACGCCGAAAATTTCACGTTTTCTATCGAAAGCGGCAGGTTGACAAAGCCTTCCGTGTCGCCGACCTTGTAGCCGAATTTTTCAGCCTCGGCAAGCGAAAGCGAAATGTACGCCGTATGATATTCGGGAAAAACTTTCATCTTGTTGCTCAAAACATAACCTTCCAAGCGCATACGCCCCTCGGTGTACGAATCGTAAATATGATGAATTATTTCCGAACGGTCGAAGTCCATGACGGCGAGTTCAGATGCCACCTGAAACGTCCTCTGTCCCGTGCAGTTGAACTGAAAACAGCCCGTATCGGTTACCAAACCCGTAAAAATGCAGCGTGCCGCCTCAATGTTGATGTTAATGCCGCATTCCTTGCAAAACGTGTAGACGAGTTCGCAGGTTGCAGCCGCCTCTGGAAAAGAAAAATAAACCTCGCACAAACCTTCTTGCGGCTGAGGATGGTGGTCAATCATGATTTTTTTTGCGGGGCTTTCCTCCAAAAACTTCTGCATTTTGTCCACGCGGGAAGCATTGTTGAAGTCAAGCAGAAAAATCAAATCCGCTTCTTTTATAAGGTTTTCGTATGAAGGGTTCCAAATCAAAATTTCATTGCACGAGGGCATCCATTTAAAAGTGTCGGGAATGTTGTTCGGCAGAATTATTTTACATTCCTTCTCTGACTTAAAAATGTTGTAAAGTGCAAGCGTAGAGCCTAATGCGTCGCCGTCGGGATTCAAATGAGCCGTCAAAACGATTTTTTTAGCCTCCGAAATCAGTTGTTTTGCTTTGTCAATTGAAATTTTATTAAATATTTCCATTATAAAAAGTTTTGTTTTGCGTAAAATTTTTTGTAATTTTGCCGCGGTTTTTTGAAACTGCAAATTTAATCAAATAATTTAAAAATATACAAAAAAATGACAGGAAAACATACATTGATGTTGATAAAACCGAATGCTGTAAAGAACGGTTTTGCGCATGAGATTTTTTTGATGGTTCACAACCACGGTTTTAAAATTTTGGCTCAGAAGAAGTTACAACTTTCTGAAAGAGAAGCGCAGGCTTTTTACCGTGTACATGCCGGCAAACCGTTTTTCCAGGGTTTGGTAGAGTTTATGACCTCAGGTCCGATTTATGCGGCAGTTTTGGAGAAAGAAAACGCAGTTACCGAGTGGCGTACTTTGATGGGCGCAACCGACCCTGCAAAGGCTGCGGAAGGCACTGTAAGAAAGAAATATGCTGAAAGCGTACAGCACAACGCTGTTCACGGAAGCGATTCTGACGAAAACGCTTTGAACGAGATTTTCTTCTTCTTCTCGGCACGCGAGATTGTAAATGCCGGCGGCGACATTTACCAACTCCACGACATCTTGAAAAACGAACAATAGTTTTTTATCAGATTTTTTTATAAAAAGCCCCGAAATTACCGGGGCTTTTTTGTTTGGATTAACGGAAAAAGTTGTATATTTGCGGCAAAAAAAATGTTCAAAAAAACTTTAACATTTATATTTAAAATCCTGATATTCATACCGTTGTTGTCGGGATTGATTTTTTTTACGTTTCCTTTCGGATATGCGCAGGACATTTCGTTTTCTCCTAACGGCGATTCGGCAATCCACAACCGCTGGGTGGATTCGGTTTTTGCAAAGATGACCGACGACGAAAAACTCGGACAACTTTTTATGGCTGAGGTTTCAAGCAAATGGACAGAGACCGACAACCGTTTTTTAAACGTTGAAAACCTTGTCAGGGATTATCATATCGGCGGCGTTATTTTCTTTTACGGTGGTCCGGTAAGACAGGCGCAGTTGACAAACAGACTTCAATCAGCGGCAAAAATTCCGCTTATGATTGCTCAGGACGGCGAATGGGGACTTGCAATGCGGCTTGATTCCACCGTTGTCTATCCGCGGAACCTTTGTTTGGGCGCAATAAAAAACAATGAACTGATTTACGAATTGGGACGCGAAATCGGCCGTCAGTGCAACCGTCTCGGCGTTAACATCGACTTTATGCCGTGCGTTGACATTTACGACAACCCTTCAAACACCGTTATCGCAAACCGTTCTTTCGGCTCAAATATTATAAACGTTGCTCAGAAAGCCTCCTCTATTGTTGCGGGAATGACTGATTATAAGATACTTACAACAGCAAAACATTTTCCCGGACACGGCAACACAAACGTTGATTCACATGAAGCATTGCCGCTTATTTCAGACAGCAGGGAGCGCATAGACTCGTCGGCTCTTTATCCGTTTAAATATCTGATTAACAACAATATAGGCGGTGTTATGGTAGGACATCTTTTTATTCCTGCCTTTGACGACGGCGACGAAAAAACTCCGTCAAGCATTTCAAAAAACATTATCGGCGAACTGTTGATTAAGAAGTTGAATTTCAACGGTTTGGTATTTACAGACGCTTTGCAGATGAAGGGCGTTTCTGCAAATTATGCTTCCGGCGAACTTGAAGTAAGGGCTTTTGAAGCGGGAGTTGATGTGTTTTTGATGCCCTCCGACTGCAAAAAATCGTTTCAGGCTATGAAAGAGGCTTTGAAATCGGGACGCATCTCGCAGGCTGAGGTTGACCGCCGCTGCAAAAAAGTCTTACTCGCCAAAAAACGCATGGGCTTGAACCGCTTTTCAAACGTCAAAACGTATAATCTGTACAATGATTTGAACTCAGGCTCGGCAAAATTATTAGCAAAAACCATGTACGAAAACGCCGTTACGCTTATAAAAAACGATTTGTCGGTATTGCCGGTAAGGAATTTGCCGGAGAAAAACGTGGCGGTTGTATCAGTTTCAAAAGACGGCGTTTTAACGGATTTTGAAAGGCGTTTTCAGCATTTTGCGGACGTAAAATTATTCACGGTTTCAAAAAACGCCGACAATAAAACTTTTGACACTCTGATAAACAAATTGCAGGATTTTGACATGGTTGTAGTCGGAATGCATGACGTTAACTCGTATCCAAAAAATTTTGGCTTGACTGACAACGCCGTTGCTTTTGTCGAAAAACTGTCGGAAAATCAAACAGTTGTCTTGGATTTGTTTTGTTCGCCGCTTGCCGTTGGCAAATTTCAAAATTATAAAAACATTTCTTCAATCATTATTTCGTATGACGACACAGACATCTCGAAAACTGTTTCGGCGGAAATGATTACCGGTGCGCTGCCGTTTTTGGGAAAACTGCCCGTAGATGTTAACGAAGATTTCAAAGAAGGGCTTTCGATTGTTACAGAAAGTTTCAGATTATAAAAAAAGAGGTTGTCTTGGATTGCAGGCGGCTCG
>JAEEGK010033437.1_pt1 | contig 10001 bp, 11 predicted proteins | sample 8958771 | NCBI WGS metagenome assembly JAEEGK01 (sample SAMN16246547, study PRJNA631951) | gut metagenome | biome: gut microbiome; feature: rumen; material: SC-attached | host: Bos | place: Iran: Karaj | collected 2018-10 | reverse complement strand
AAGGTAAACATGCCTTTCCGTTCACTCCTGAGGCCGACACGGTGGCGCAGAAGTGGAAATCGACGATGAGCGACTTCTCGGTGATGCTGCGTCAGAGTTACGACGGCACTAAGTATGAGCGTGAGGCTCGCAGTGCTGATGCCGTGAATGTGCATATCGACAAGTTGTTGTGGAATGTCACGATGTGTGGAACCCCTGATGCACTCTACCGTGTGGTAAATAATTACACCGATGGTTTCCAGAGTCGTATCGCCGTAGCCCGCACCCCCGACAACACGTTTGCACCCTTGGAAGACAAGCCCTTCGTACTGACCGACCGTCAGCGCGAACGCATCCAGCAGATCGCCCATTTGTTACCTTTGATGTATGGTGAGGTGGTTCTGCCTAAGTTGGAGGCAAAAGGTCGTGAATGGGTGGAGCGTATCCGTCTGGAAACGATGAAGAACGACGATAGGACGAAAGCCCGTCAGCGTTTCCGTGTTTGTGTCACGGCTCAGCGTATGACCTGCTGTCTGATGCTCTGTAAGGTATGCGAGGGTCTGATCCAGAAGCATGGCCTGAATGGTGCCGAGACGCAGTTAAAACAAAATCCGAACCTGTGGAAGGACCTGCTATTGAAGGCGCAGACACCCACGATGCTCGAGGTTTATGACGTGATTGCTGATTCGCTCATTGAAAATGCCCTCTATTTCTTCCGTGACCGTATCGAGAATGCCTTCACGAGTCGCGACTATGCAGGCGGTCTGAACGGTGAGCGTCAGAAGCGTGGCAAGAATGACTCGATCTTTGAGCGACTGGATATCCAGTTCTCGTTCGAGCAGGCGATGCAGCATTCGGTAGCGGTAAAGGGTGCCAATGTGAATCACAACACCGTGAGGCAGATGCTGAAGAACTGGCGCAAGCAGGGGCTTGTGGTGCTCGAGGAGGATGGTAACTACAGGAAGTTGTAACGCGGTCATTTGGTCAAAATTGCGATTAAGCGAGAGCAATGATGCTTGCATCAATTGCCGAGCGTGAGCAATTTCGAATGAAATTCAAATTCGATTTTGAGATTATGATTGAGATTCAAAATTCCCAAGAATGCTTCGTGATGCTCTGGCGGAAGTTGGAGCGCACGAGGCGCCTCCTCGGAGGTCAGTGCAAACGGTTCTGTATTCGCAATGTGATGAAAGCGTGGTTTAGCTTTGAAGCCAACGATGATTGTATCTGGCGGGTGTGTCACCTATGCGAGCAGGAAGGGTGGAATGAACTGCCTGTGCCATCGCTCTTTCCGCGCAAACATCGTGAATTCCTGCGTGCTATCGTGGCCGTGAAGACGGGCATCAGTTTTTGGAGAATTAATCTGAAAGCCCTCGATGCAGCCTACAGCATCGCCTTCCCGAAAAGTACACCGATTAATGTAAACAAGAAATGTAATAATGTAAAAAATTTAAAAATGTAATAATGTAAAAATGTAAAAATTATGTTAGCAAGGGGAATTAGGAATAATAATCCACTGAATATCCGTCGTTCTAAGGATCAGTGGATGGGCTTACGGGCCCAGCAGACAGACGCAAGTTTTTGTCAGTTTGAGAGTTTGGAGTATGGTTGGCGGGCTGCCTTCTACCTGCTCACACGTACCTATTACCATAAGTATAGGTTGTTTACGATCAGGGCGATTATCAATAAATGGGCTCCGCCCAATGAGAATCTCACTGCAACGTATATCGAGAATGTGAGTCGGCTGACGGGGATTCCGCCTGATGAGCCTATAGGCATCCCATCAGACCAGCCCCAGCGTTGGATGATGCTCGGCATGGCGATGGCGATACAGGAATGCGGAACGGACTCCCTAGACTTCTTCGCCATGATGCGAGGGTGGGGATTAGCAAGAGTTTGCATAAAAAAAGGAACCTACTGATTTTCAGTAGGTTCCTCGGATTCTTGGCGGAGAGAGAGGGATTCGAACCCCCGGTGCCTCTCAGCACGGTAGTTTTCAAGACTACTGTAATCGACCACTCTACCATCTCTCCAGTGCTTCGATTTTCCTGAAAGCGGGTGCAAAGGTACGAGTTTTTTTGGAATTAACCAAATTTTATAGCGATTTTTTGCATAAAAGAATGAAAAATCGTACCTTTGCAGCGTGATTTACCCGAATAACTTCGAGCACAAGCTCGGTTTCGATGAAATCCGGAGGCTGTTGAAAGAGCGTTGCTTCAGCACTTTGGGGAAAGAGAAAGTCGACGAAATGACCTTCTCAACTGATTGTGATGAGGTCAACGAACGTCTGACACAGGTGAGGGAGTTCCGTAGGCTGAAGGAGGAGAAAGACGACTTCCCCATGCAGTACTTCTTCGACGTGCGCGAGTCGGTGACACGTATCCGCATGGAGGGCACCCATCTGGAAGAAGACGAGGTGTGGGATCTCAGACGCTCGCTCGAGACAATTGCCAACATCGTCAGATATCTGGAACGCGACGCTGAGGAAACGGCCAGCGGCGAGTTGACCTACCCCTACCCTGCCCTGCATCGCTTGGCAGAGGGCGTGACAACCTTCCCAGCCATGATCCGTCGCATCGACTCTATCCTCGACAAATTTGGCAAGATTAAGGACTCAGCCTCGATGACGCTGGCCTCCATCCGTCACGAATTGGAAAAGACACAGGGCAGTATCTCGCGTACCTTATATACTATACTGCACGCAGCCCAAAAGGACGGACTCGTGGAGAAAGACGCTGCCCCAACGATGCGCGACGGACGACTGGTATTACCTGTAGCCCCCTCGGTGAAACGTCGCATCAATGGTATCGTCCATGATGAGTCGGCCACAGGTAAGACGGTATTTATCGAACCTGCCGAAGTAGTGGAGGCCAACAACAAGGTGCGCCAGTTGGAAGCTGAGGAGAGGCGCGAGATTATCCGCATCCTCACCGTATTTACCGACGAGGTGCGCCCATACGTGAAAGAGATTCTCGACTCCTACCAGTTCTTGGCACAGATCGACTTCATCCAGGCCAAGAGTGAATGGGCGACATTGACGAAGGCCTTTGAACCAGTGGTTCAGGACAAGCCCCACATTGATTGGATTCGGGCAATACACCCCTTGCTGCAGCTCTCACTAGAGAAACAAGGCAAGAGTGTGGTACCCCTCGACATCACCTTGACTCTCGACAAGCGCATTCTGATCATCAGTGGTCCTAATGCAGGCGGAAAGTCTGTTTGTCTGAAGACTGTAGGACTGCTACAATACATGCTCCAGTGCGGCCTGCCCATCCCCATCGGCGATCGCAGCACCACAGGACTCTTCAAGCATATCCTCATCGACATCGGCGATGAACAGAGCATCGAGAACGACCTCTCGACCTACTCAAGCCACCTGATGAATATGAAACAGATGATGAAGCAGTCGAATGCCGAGAGCCTGTTGCTTATTGATGAGTTCGGTAGTGGAACGGAGCCTACCATCGGAGGCGCCATTGCAGAGGCGATGCTGAAACAGTTCTGGAAGAAAGAGACCTTTGGCGTGATCACCACCCACTACCAGAACCTGAAGCACTTCGCTGAGGATCATCCAGGCGTAGTGAACGGCGCGATGCTCTACGACCGTCATGAGATGCAAGCCCTCTTCCAGTTGGCCATCGGACAGCCTGGCTCTTCGTTCGCTATCGAGATAGCCCGTAAGACGGGCATCCCCGAGGAGGTCATCAAAGACGCTTCTGACATCGTGGGCTCAGACTATATCCAGAGCGACAAGTACCTGCAGGACATCGTGCGCGACAAGCGATACTGGGAGGGTAAGCGCCAGACCATCCACCAGCATGAGAAATCGCTCGAAGGCCATATCCAGCGCTATGAGAGCAACCTCGAAGAGATTGAGCGTGAGCGCAAGCAGATCCTGAAGCGTGCCCAGCAGCAGGCTGACGAGCTGCTGGCAGAGGCTAACCGCAAGATTGAGAACGCCATCCGCGAGATTCGCGAGGCTCAGGCTGAGAAGGAGCGCACACGCCAGATACGCGAGGAGCTGCAGGAGTTCCGCGAAGAGGTGACCAGCGACGACCAGCAGGGACTGATGAGTGAGGAGGATTTCGCCAAGAAACTGCGCCAGATGGAAGAGCGCAAGGCGCGCAAAGCCAAGCGAAAGGCTGAGAAAGGCGAGCAAGAGCGCGCAGCCAGCGAGAAACTGGCAGCCCACGCCAAGACCTCGTCGGAGCCACAGAACCGAGAACTGCAGAAGGGCGACACCGTCCGCATCAAGGGTCTCGACACTGTCGGCAAGATTGAGAGCATCAATGGCAAGCAGGCCACCGTCATCTTTGGCGACGTGAAGACCAAGATGAAGCTTGAGCAGTTGGAATATGCCAACCCATCGAAGACAGCCAAGCCCACATCGATGAAGCACGCAGACCTGGCTGTGAAGACTTCCAAGATTACACGCGCCACGATGGAGGACCATCGGCAGAACTTCCATCAAGACCTCGACGTAAGAGGTATGCGAGGCGACGAGGCCCTCAACGCCGTGATGCATTTCCTCGATGATTCGATCCTCGTAGGCATGAGCCGCGTGCGCATTCTGCATGGCACAGGTACAGGCGTCTTGCGACAGTTGATACGTCAATATCTGGGCACCGTTCCCAACGTCAGTCACTTCCGCGACGAGCATGTCCAGTTTGGTGGAGCAGGCATCACAGTAGTCGATTTAGACTAAGTTTTTCACCCCAAAAAAGGCAGAAAAACTGCATTTCACATCCCTTGACATAAATCAGTGTTCGCACACAGTTTTCTTAAAAAAGCCAAAAATATTTGGCTAACTCATTGATAATCCGTAACTTTGCACCCGAAATTGATTAAACGCCCGTAGTGACGTGGTTCTTACGACGTGAAGTCGTCCTCTTTTATTCGAAAATCTAAAGGATAATGCGGTTCTTTTTATAGCAAAACGACTTGTGAAGGTCAGACGCTTGTTACGAGGAATCGCCTAAAGTATAGAGAAATGAGTCAAAAAATTAAAAAAGCATGTTTAAGCCTGATGGCTCTGATGCTATTCACAACTGTCTCGGTGGCAGGAAACAATGCAACTAAGAGCACTAAAACATCAGGATTTAACTGGAATCCAGTGATGGATGCAATTATTCAAGTAGAAAGTGGAGGCAACGCTAAGGCAGTAAGTGGAAACTCAGTCGGTGCCATGCAGATTACTCCTATTCTTGTGAAGGAATGCAATGAGATCCTTAAAAAGTGGAACAAGAAGTTGCGCTATACGCTAGCCGACAGATACAGCCTGGAGAAATCCAAGGAGATGTTCCTGCTTATTCAGTCGTTTCATAACCCGGAGAACAGTGTTGAAAAAGCTATCCGCGCCTGGAACGGTGGACCGAATTATAGCGTCCGTGCTACGAACAGGTATTACAAGAAGGTTATGAACAAAATGAAGTAGATTTTCTATTTCTAGATCTATACAAATCCGATTGTCAAGAAACAGACTTGGCGATCGGATTTAATTTTTGCCGCAGATACAAAAACACAAAAAAAATGCAAGCCATTTAAGCTTGCATCCCTCTTTAGTTGCGGAGGCAGGATTCGAACGTGCGACCTCCAGGTTATGAGCCTGGCGAGCTACCAACTGCTCCACTCCGCGATGTTATTTTTCCTGATTTCTCAGGGCTTTTCTCGAAAAGCGCTGCAAAGGTACGCATAATTTTTGAATTAGCCAAATAATTACCCGATTTTTTTGCATTTTAATCATTTTTGCAACTTTTCTGCCCTTTTTTCTTGCGTATTTCAAAGATTTGTTTTAATTTTGCACACTGTTAGTGCTGTGTGCAATATTTATAATCATCAGGAGGAAGCATTTATGTCCATATCCAAAACTAGACAAAAGCTCGTAGACGTAGCGCGACAGTTGTTCGCCAAAAACGGACTGGAGAATACGACGATGAACGACATCGCCCTGCAGTCGGGTAAAGGCCGACGCACACTCTACACCTATTTTAAATCAAAAGAAGAGATCTACTACGCGGTGATCGAAAGCGAGTTGGAACGCCTCTCCGACAAGCTCGACGAGGTGGCAGCCCGAAAGATACGCCCACAGGACAAGATCATCGAGCTCATCTACACCCATCTGAGCATGATCCGCGAAACGGTGGTGCGCAACGGTAACCTGCGCGCTGAGTTCTTCCGTAACATCTGGATGGTAGAGAAGGTGCGCAAGCACTTCGACGACGCTGAGATCGAGCTCTTCCGCAAGGTGTATACTGAGGGCAAGGAGGATGGTGAGTTCGACATCGACAATATCGAGCTCGTGGCCGATATCACCCACTATTGTATCAAGGGCCTCGAAGTACCTTATATATATGGGCGCATCGCGCACGGCATGAAAGAGGAGGACACCAAGCCCCAGGTGGCCAAGGTGGTCTATGGTGCGCTGGGTAAATTTAGGAGATAATTTAAATACTTAATAATATTTTTAGAAGATTATGGGATTATTAGAAGGTAAGACAGCGCTGATTACAGGTGCTGCACGCGGTATCGGAAAAGCTATCGCACTGAAGTTCGCCGCTGAGGGCGCAAACATCGCATTCACCGACCTCGAGGTGAACCTGGAGACTGAGAAGGAAATAGCAGCCGTTGGCGTAAAGGCCAAGAGCTATGCTTCCAATGCTGCCGACTTTGCTCAGACAGAGGAAGTGGTAAAGGCTGTAAAGGAAGAGTTCGGCTCAATCGATATTCTGGTGAACAACGCAGGTATCACGAAGGACGGTCTGATGCTCCGCATGACTGAGCAGCAGTGGGACGCTGTGATTGCCGTCAACCTGAAGTCGGCCTTCAATTTCATCCATGCCTGTGTGCCCATCATGATGCGCCAGCGTGGTGGTTCTATCATCAATATGGCTTCTGTCGTCGGTGTTCATGGTAACGCCGGACAGGCTAACTACGCTGCCTCAAAGGCTGGTCTGATTGCACTTGCCAAGAGTATTGGTCAGGAAATGGGTCCGAAGGGTATTCGTGCCAACGCCATCGCTCCGGGATTCATCGATACAGCCATGACTCAGGCTTTGCCCGATGATATCCGTAAGGAATGGATCAACAAGATCCCGCTCCGTCGTGGTGGTCTGGTAGAGGATATTGCCAATGTGGCTACCTTCCTCGCATCAGACATGTCGAGCTACGTCAGCGGACAGGTGATTCAGGTCGATGGCGGTATGAACATGTAGTTTTCATTGACCATTGAACATTGATCATTGAACATGATGGAAGTCGTTTACGAGGACAACCATATTATCATCGTTAACAAACAGAGCGGGGAGATCGTGCAGGGCGACAAGACTGGCGATCGCCCCCTCTCTGATATTGTGAAAGACTATATCAAGGAGAAGTACGCCAAGCCTGGCGAAGTGTTCCTGGGAGTGGTTCATCGTCTGGATCGCCCTGTATCAGGACTCGTCGTCTTTGCGCGCACCTCGAAGGCACTCACACGGCTCAACAAGATGTTTGCCGAGGGCGAGGTACATAAGACCTATTGGGCGATTGTGCGTAACACCCCTCGCGCCAGCGAGGGGGTGTTAGAGCACTGGCTCGTACGCAATGAGAAGCAGAACAAATCATACGCCTACGACCGCGAGCGCCCCAATTCGAAGAAGGCCATCCTGAAATATCGCACGATAGCCCACGGCGACAACTACACCCTGCTCGAAGTACAGCTGATGACAGGCCGTCACCACCAGATACGCTGCCAGCTCGCAGCGATGGGCTGCCCCATCAAGGGCGACCTCAAATACGGTGCCCCGCGCTCAAATCCCGATGGCTCCATCTCGCTCCTTTCGCGTCGTGTGGAGTTCATCCACCCTGTGTCCAAACAGACGATCACCGTCGAGGCTCCCCTACCCGATGACCCTCTGTGGCAAGCACTTGGAAATGCAATATTGACCTGAATCAAATAAAATCTGTGTTCGCACACAAACATCAGATTTCCCTTGCTTAGTAAGCCAGAAAGTCGTACCTTTGCATCGCAAAACAGAAAAGAATGGTTATTATAAAAGCATAGGAGATTTAAGTCATGATTACACTAATGGAAATGGGAGCCATGCTCGTAGCAGGAACAGTGTTCAGCGCCTGGATGGCAAAGCACGACAACCTGGAGGTCCGCTAAGGCCCTCTTTTTTTTGCCCCCTCCCCAAGCAGAATTAACTGTCACAACTGTCACACGCCTCTCTCTCGTCAGGCCTCACCCTTAGGGATGTTGAAGGGCGGCACGATGTCAGGCGCGTTCTTGTTGGGGATGCGGATAGGTCCGAACTCGTTCTCATACCGCATGATATTCTCCTGCAGCGCAGCCAGCAGCCGCTTGGCGTGCTCAGGCGCCAGTATCACACGACTCCTCACCTGAGCCTTAGGCAGCCCAGGCATCACGCGCGCAAAGTCCACGATGAAGTCACTGCTCGAGTGCGTGATAATCGCAAAGTTGGCATACTCTCCCATCGCCACCTCCTGTGGCAACTCCAGCTGCAGCTGCCCGTCATTCCTTCTGTTATTCTTCTCGTCCATAGTTACAACATTTCATAAAGAATAAAAAAATTCATTCTACAGAGATAAGTTCTCGTCCTATTTTGTGAAGTCCCTCAACTATGCGTCTGCGCTGTTCAGGACGAGGGCGTTTCAGCCCATTAGCGTAGTGACTGAGCAAATGCTGATTGATTCCTGAGGCGCGGCTGATAGCCGCCAACGAAAGGAAAGGTTCGTATGCCCGCAAAAGCGATATGGCATCCAGGAACCTGTACTCAAATTCATAGTCCCCGTCCACGAGCCACCGAGGAACATCATCGCCGTCGGCAACCATTCCATCGACGTGGAACTCGAGGCTTTCTTTGGCTTCTTTCTGAAGTTCGGCGAATGTGTCTGCAGTAAACACGACTGCACCAGGGACATTCTCGCCCAGTGATGCAGAGAAATTCTTCTCGCACCATGATACGTCCACTCTAATCTTCTCCATAATTGTAGCTTTAGTTTATTTGATGTTTTGTCGATTGTTACTATCGGGGTGGCACTGGCGGCAAGTGCTTATTTCCAACCTGCCTGATGCCATATGCTGTTGAGGTTCCTCTGGTCCATCTCCTTGTTCATCGGACCGTTTACGGTAACCTTCCCCGGTTTAGAGGGGTGCTTGAACTGACGATGATCCCCTTTTGTGGCATACAGGTACCATCCGTCGTCTTCAAGCATCTTGATGACCTGCTTCGTTTTATATGCCTTCATATATATTCAGCTCTAATTCACACCGCAAAGGTAACAAAATTAATACCGCCAGCCAAACAATTGAGCAGAAAAGTATTCGATTTAATACTTTTTAATAATCTTTGCCAGCAAAAAAGCAAAATCAGGACCCGCCACGATGTGCGCGAGTCCTGATTTGATTTGATAGGATAAGGAGAATTGCCGTTATGCAACTGGAGTCAGTGTGCAATTCTCGCCCGGTGAGGTGCTGAAGGAGATTATAAAGTATCGAGAGAAAAATTGAAGAATATTTGGAACTTTCAAGTTTTCTTCCTATCTTTGCCATCGATATGTAATCGATAATGACTTTTGATAAGCAAATGGATACAATGAATGTTGGATTGAATCAGGCGCAGATGGACTTTCTCCGACTTCTTTCTCATTTCACGACAGAGGAAGAAGTGAAGGAATTAAATGACCTCGTTTGTAAGTACTATGCCCAGAAAATCGACCAAGAGATGGATCGCCTATGGGATGAAGGCAAATGGAGTCAGGAGAAAATTGAGGAAACGCTGAAAGAGCACCTCAGAACACCATATAATGTCTGAAATAAGGAAAATCGTTTTAGATACGAACTGTTTGATAGCATCTTTATCAAGACACAGTGAGTATTATCCTGTCTGGTCGAAATTCCAGTCAGGCGATTATATCTTATGTGTTTCAAACGATATTCTGGAGGAATATCAAGAGATTATTGAGCAGAAGACTTCAAGTATTGTGGCAAAGAATGTAATAGACTTATTGTTAAAGAGTAA
>JAEEGK010033435.1_pt1 | contig 10001 bp, 5 predicted proteins | sample 8958771 | NCBI WGS metagenome assembly JAEEGK01 (sample SAMN16246547, study PRJNA631951) | gut metagenome | biome: gut microbiome; feature: rumen; material: SC-attached | host: Bos | place: Iran: Karaj | collected 2018-10 | reverse complement strand
AAAATTATTAAAGTTAAATAATTTATTAAATTTATTTTTATTTTTTTATTTTCGTTAAAAAAATATCATTATTATAATATTTTATTATTCATTACATTTTTTTGAAAATAATTTATATATATTAAAATAATTAAAATTTATATATCAAATAAACATTAAATTTGATTTTTTGAAAATTATTTAAATATAAATATTATCCATTATTAGATGTAATATTATTTTTTTCATTTATATTTTCAGTAATTTTATTAAAATAATTAATACAAGTTTCATAATTAGCTAAAGTATATCCAAACATAGAACCTAAATCATTTTGATTGATAAAATATTTACCAAATTTCAAATTAGAAATCATATGTAATGGAATAGAATTAATAACAATATATACAAGAATAGGTAAAAATTCTTCAATACTTACACTAGAATCTCCAGTTGTAAATTCAATCATTTTTGAAATAATATTAATTGCTTTTAATAAATATTTTAAATAATTAATATAATATTTTTCATTATCCATTTTTTTTATTTCTGTTGTTGCCATATTTATTTGTGTTTTTGAAATTTGATTTGGATTAATATTTAATTTATCTAATTGAACATAATTACAATATTTTTTACATTTTTTATTAAAATATATATCATCTTTTTCTATTGTTTCAATTGTTAATCCTGATAATATTTTATTCAAAATATAAATTTTAATTTCTTTTAAAAAATCTGATAATTTTTTCTCAGATTTTTCTTTATTTTTTCCATTAAAATGCCATTTATTCCCTTTTTCATTTACTAAAATTTGTTCAATATATTCCATATATAATTCAATTATTTCATTTGCTTTTGTTTCATTTATTTCTTTTTCATTTTCAATATCACAACAAATATCCTTTTTATAATGTAATATTCTATTTATAAATTGATTAATAGAAGAACAATGACCATTTATTGGTTTATTATCATTACTTTCATTATTATTAATAGAAAAATGAATACATTCTTTTTGATTACTTAAAATTAATTCTTTTGCTTTAATGTTTTCAATATCTTCTTTTTCTATCATTTTTTTTTTTGAATATATTACATTAAATTTATCATTTCCATTTAATAAACATACTTCAATATTTTCTGTGTTTATAAATATTTTTGAATATAGTTTTAATCTATATTTTTTAATAAAATTTAAATTATTTTTTGTTAAAAAAACATATTTTTTCAATAAATCAATTTCAGATGAAATATCAGACATTAATAATATATTTTTATCTGATAAAATTTCTAATTGATTTTCAGCTTCATTTTTCATTTCATTAAATAATTTATTAAAATCATCAATTTGATAATCTTTTGGTAAATCATTCATATGTATTTGAATATAATCAGAATACCAAGATAAAGGAATACTATTTGAAATTAATACATTTTTATATTCTTCATGAAGATAATTTATTTTATTATTTAATATTACAACAAGATCTTTAAATGATAAAGAATTTGCTTTTTGTGATAATTCTGGTGAATTACATAAAACATGTCTCATACAATTTTTAATTTCTTCTACATATTCAGTTTGGGATTTTTCTTGAATTAATTCTTTTACTTTATTAATTTTTAATTTTGATTTTCTTGATTCATTAAAATTTTTATTTAAGAATACATAATAAGTATCAAATTCTGTATCTTTTTCATCTTGAAATATTATATTTTTATTTGAAATAATATCAGAATAATTTTCATTATTTTCTAATTCTAATTCTTTAAATTTATCTAAAAAAATTTCCATTTCATTTTTTGATAAACAAATTGTTTGATAATAATCAATTTGTTTATTAATATTATCTTCTTCAAAAATACCTTCTTTTTCAGTATTTAATATATAATTTAATAAAATTTTATGTAAATCAATTGTAATATCCATTATAAAACTATTTAATGGTGTATATTCTTTATATAATAATTTATCAAATAAATCACTTCTAGAAATCATTTCAAAAATTAAAATAATCGAATTTAAATTTTTATGTACTTGTTTATTTAATTCTAATTTTTTTGATAATATTTCATTTCTTTCTGGATATTTAAATATAGGAATAATAACATAATTAATAAAATAATTTAAAACATAACAACTAATTTCAAATTTTGTTTTTGATTTATATTTTGAATGAATACATTTATAAATATTATTCATTGTTTCTTTAATAATTGTTGGTAAATTTAAATAATAAACTCTTAAATTATTAATAAAATTAGTAAAAAATTTTTTTATTTCTCTAAAATTTTCCATATATATTGGAAGTACTTTTAAATAATTATGAGAGTCTTGAAATTGCATAATAAAATCTTGATATGAATATAAAAAATAACTTACTTTTTTATTATAATGACTCAATCTTAATAATTGTTTATTAATATAACCTTTTTTAATTTCATCTTTTTCTTTTTTAAATATTTTTCTTAATTTATTTTCAAGAATATCTTCACATTGTAATAATTCTGATTCATCTATATTATTTACTTTTGGTATTTCTTTTGAATAATAAAAAGTTTTCATTATTTTTGTATTAATTGTAGTTTTTCTTTTTTGTTGAAAAAATTCTCTCATTGAAGAAGTTGAACTTGAAAGTTTATTTTGTTTTATAGGACTATCTGAAGATTGTTTTTTCACAATATCTATTACTTCAAAACTTTTTTTATTTAATGTTTCTAATTGTGATTCAATATCTTGTAAATATAATGAAATATATTTAATCTCACTTCTACTTTTTATTAATCCTTTTATTAAATCTTCAAATATATGTTTTGTATATAATTTTATTTCATGTCTATTTAAATATTCATTAAATATTTTATGAATAAATGAATTTTCTTCAAAAAAATTTTCATTAAAATCTACATTATTTTTACTTATTTCGTTGTTTATTAAATATGAAATAAATTGACTTAATTTATATGAACATTCACTTTTTGTAATATCTTCAAAATAAAAATGAACAAAAATTTTGGCAATAATATTTTTGTCATAATCACTATTATTTTCATTATCTATAGTTTCTATAAATTTAAAAAGAAGATTATTATTATTTCTAATATCAAAAAGATAATTTTTTATTTGAGAATGAAAATTCAAACTTAACTCAGAGGAGGTTATTTTTATTTTTTTTTTTATATTATCTTTTGGCAAAAAACCTAATAAACTTAAATTATCATCATTTAAAATTCTTATTTTTCTTTTATATTTATAATATAAATCAATATATGAATTTAATTCTTCTTCCATTTTTTTTTCTTTTTCTTCAATTTCTATTGTTGCAAAATTTATTTTTTTAAAATAATTCTGAAGTAATTTCCAATCATTCTGAATAATTGACATTAAAAAATTTTATGAATTAAAATAAAAAAATAAATTAAAAAAAATTATTTTAATTTTAAAATGTTTTAAATAATTTTTTATTCAATCCAATATTTTTTTATATAAAATTCAAAAAAGGAAAAATTCAAAATTTAAATAAAATGATATTGTTTATTTTTATATAACTAAAAATGGAAAATGAATTAAATTCAGAAAAATTAAGAAAAGAAAAAGAAGATGAAATAAAAAATATATTAGATTCAGAAGAAGAAAAAGAAAATGAATGGTTTAAAAGAATAAAAAAAAATAATATTGAAAATGAAGATACTTTTTATAAAACAGGGTTTAATTCAAATCAAAAAATAAAATCAGCCATTTCTTCAACATCAAAACAAAGTTCAAAAACAAATAAAACAATAAATAAACAAAATTTAATAATAAATAAAAATAATCCAGCTTATATTTATTTAAAAGAAATTGAAAGATATAAAAAAAAAAGAAATCATACTGCAAGAATGAATAAAAAAAAATTAATTTTAACAAACCCAAATAAACCAAATTCTCCTTGGAATAATCCAATTAAAACTGATATAAAAGATAATATTAATATTAAAAGAAATAAAAATCAAAATTTAAATCTTTGGCCAAATATATTAATTGATTCAAGATTTAAAACAGAATTTGGCTTTAAAGATTATATTAATATTCCAATCATTGATACAAGAAAAAAAAATTATGATAATTTTTATGAAAATAATATTAATAAAGGTAAGAAAAAAAATTTAGAAATATATTACAATAAAGGAATAAATACAAAAGAAAATAAGGAAAAAAAAAATATTATAAATGATTGTAATAAAAATAATGAAAATGAAAATTTGTTTAATACTAATCAAAAGAATTTTTTTAAATTTAGAAAAGATATTATTGAAGAACCTGAAAATGAAGAAGATGATAGTAATGATGATTTACAAAATAAAATTAATATTATAAATACTCAAAATGATAAAAAAAATAAAATATATCATAATACAAATAAAAAAGAAAAAAATTCAATTCAGTTTCCTGAAATTTATAAATATTTTCTTAAATTTTCATAAGATTTATTTTAATTCTATAATATAATTATTTATTCATCAAACTTATCTATTTATTATATTTCAATTAAAAAAATTTTCAAAATAAAAAAATATATTTCATTAAACCTATTTTTTTAAATTATTTCAAATTAAATCATTAGATATTATTTTTAAATTTGATAATATATTTTATATATTTATCAATATCTATAATTTTTTATTAATAAAAATTGATTTTTGATTTCCAAAATTTTATTTTATTAAAAATTTATTTCAAATATATTTTTATTAATTTGTTTTATTTTCTAATAAATCTTTCATTAAATCCAAAGTATAAGTATCATCTTGATTATCATCATAATTACTTAATATTTTAAATAAATCTTTATCTTTATTATTATAAAAAGAAATTAATTCCTCTCTTTTAATATGATTAAAATGAGATAAATTAAGTAAATGATAAAAATTAATTTTATAATTTTTAATATCCATAGCAATAATATTTAAAGTTTCAATAAAATCATGATGATCTTTATTAATAGAATAAACTTCAAATGCAGAAGTTAAACTTTTATCATCTCCATCAATTCTTTTATAAATAATATCATAAGTTGAATTATCAATACAATTATTTTCAAATAATATTGAAATAATTTCTTTTTGTTTAATTATAATATTTTCTGGTCTATTATTATTATTTGGATTAATTAACATATATAAATTTTCTTTTGATTCTCTTACTTCTTTAGGTGTTTTTTCATTTGAATTATTAGGAAATGAAAAGAAATTATTATTATTATTATTATTATTATTTTTATTTTTTGGTGTATGGTCTAATTTTAATTCATTTTTTAAAAATATATTTAATGAAGATATTAATTCATTAAAATTCCATTCTCTTAAATAAACATCAAATATTGATTTTATTATTGAATTTTTTTGAATAAATTTTTCTATTAAAAATAATGCATCATCTTTAAAATAATTATTTGTAATTATTTTTTTAAATTCTTCTAATTCTTTTTCTTCATCATAATTTATATCTACATATTTTTTTCTTTCATTTATTTTTGGACATACTGTTGTTTCCATTGAATCTTTTACTTTTAATTTACATATTTTTAATGTTGAAAAAGATTCTTTTCTAATTACTGATTTTATTTCTTTTTCTACTGAATTTATATTATATTTATTATTTTTATAATTTTCTATTATTTCCATTATTTTTGGTTCTTCTATTTTTATTAATTGTTTTACTTTTTGTATTTCATCATTTTCAAAATTAATTTCATTTAAATTATTTATCAATTTTTCTATTATTTTATCATTTGTTTCAATATTTTCATTTATATTTTGATTGTATATAAAAGAAATTAATTTTTTTATTAATATTTTTATTGATTTTGATTTTGAAAATTTTGATATAATATTTGGATTATTTGATTCTATTAAATCATTTATTAAGTTAATGTTTTGATCAGGGAAATTTATATTTTTTCTTTTAATATAATGTTTTATTTTTTTATTAAGATATTCTTTACAATAATTATTTAATGATATAACTGAATCTGATTTTGATTGTTTATCATATATATTTGTAATATTTAAAAATTCTTTTTTATGATTTTCAAAAATTAGTTGAATTAAAAATCCATAACATTGATTTACTAAATTTTTAATATTATTTAATTTTTTAATATTCATTTTATTGTTTAAAATAGCATTTTCTGGAGAAGAATTATTTCTTTTGAATTGATTATTTTTTATATCACCATCAATCAAAATATTTTTATAAATTAATCCAGGAAAACTTTCTAATTTCTTAGGAATATTTTTAATTTTATTAATTTCTTTTTCAAAATAATTGATTAATAAATTTAAACTTCCTTCTAAATTAAATTTTTTAATATTTATTTTAGTGTCTTCATTATTTATGACTTTTTTTAAAATATAATGGACATTCGAAGGAAAAAATTTTTTCATTTTTTCAAATAATCCATTTGTATATAAATCAGAATTAAAGTTTTCATTTTGATTTATTACAAAATTATTTATTCTATTTTCATATAATAATTTTAAAAAAAAAATAAAATTTTCATTCGTTATTTTATTATTTAAAAAAAATTTAAATTGAGTAATTAATTGTTGATTATTTTCATTTATCATTTTCTTTAATTCAAAAAATTGAGATTCATTAATTTGTTTTGAATTAAGTAATTCTAATAAATAAGATAAAAATTTTTGAATTTCATTTGCATTTATTGCATCCATAGAAAGAGTTTTTGAATGTTTATATATTTTTTGAATAGTGAAATTTTGTGGAATTAATGAAGTTTCTTTATTATCTTCATATATTTTATTTTGATTATATATATTTTTACTTAATATTATTTCAAAATATATATCTGAATAATCTCTTTCTAAATTATCCTTTCTTAGAAAAGAAGATAAAGTAAAATAATTTCCTTTTGAATCTTTTAGTCCTTTTATTTGAGAAGGTTTTATATTTAATATTTTTGATAATTTAGATATAAATATATTTTCATTTTCTGAAATTTTAATTTTTATAAACTGATTTGGTGGAATAAAAATTTTTATTCGTTTATTTTCATTCATATTATTTTTATTTATTTATAAAATACATATAATAAATTAATAAATATTATAATTATTAAATTTTAATAATACTAATTTATATGAATATATTTTATATTTTCCCTTATTCTAAAAAATTATACAAAAATATAATTATTGATTTTTAATATAATCAACATTAAATTTTAAAAATGAATATACTGTTTTTATTGTTGTTTTTATTATTGATTCATTATTAAAATTTATTTTTTATCATTTAATATAAAAGTTAATATTGGAACATTAAATTCACCTAATTTAATATTATATAAATTATTATTTAATTCTATTGATATTATATTATTTAAAGAAATTTAAATTTTGTAATAAAAGAACTGATGGAATAGATATTTTATAAAAAGTAAGAAAGTTAACTATATCAAATATTAATTCAAAAATTTTCTAAAGAAAATATTTTTTTAAAATGTATTTTCAATTATTGATTTTTTCAAAAATACTATTTTCTTTTATCCAATTTAAACAAAATATATATATAAATTTATATTGTGATATATCTGTAACCATTGAATATCTTTGTTCTCTTAATTTTCTTACAACATTAAATATATTTAAAATATAATCTTTTTTCATTTCTTTGATTAATTGTAAACATTTAATAATTTGATATATTGCAATAAAAGTTCCTGTTTTTCCTATACCTCCAATACAATGAATTAAAATAGGAATATCTTTATATTTTATCCTATTCTCATTTATTTTATTAATTAATGTATTTATAATATTTTTTACTAATATTTCATCATTTGGAATTCCATGTTCATCCCAATTTAATACTTGAATTTGATTTATTTCAATTTCTTCATTTATTTTTATTATTCTTAAAATAAGTGAATTTTCAATTAGAATTTCTTCATTTTTCAAAGATAAAATTATTTTTTCATTTTCATTATTTATATTAGTAATGATTAAATTTTCTTCTTTTTTAATTGGAAAATAAATTTGATTTATTATTTCAGGAGTATTTGAAAAGTTAATAATTAAATTAATTTTATGTGAAATTATCATCTTCCAAAAAGAAAAAATTGTTTCTTTTAAAGGATCTTGTGTTGCAATAAATAATTTTTTATCTTCATCAAAAGGACCATCAATATAACTTGCATTAATATAATTATCAAAATTTTGATTATTTTCATCAATAAATACACAATTATATTCATATGGTATAATATCATCATATTTATTTAATTTCTTTTTTAAATTTGGAATTTTTATTAAAGATTTTTTATGTTCTAAATCTTCAGTAATCCATTTAATTAATTTTAATTCACATGAATAATCTCTTCTTTGAATTATTTTATTAATTCCTTCTTCATTATTTGGAATATTTATATGAGTACATAAAATTTTAATATTTTTATCAGTTTTTACCCATTTATTATATGATATATCATTATCTTCTTTTTTATTATTTTTATATGGGTCATTATAAAAATTTATAATCCTATTATAAATATCAATATCATTTTCCATTTAAATTATTATATTTAAAATTTTTGAAATTAATATGATTTTTATTTCATTTATAAAATTTATATCAATATTTATTGTTTTAAATATAGTTTTTATTTTTTTCAATGAAAGATTTAAAATTTTTTAAATTTGACAATTAAGAATATATTAGTAGAAAATAAAGAAAAAACTCTAGAAAACAATTGAAAATAAAAAAAACTGAATATGAAAAAAATAAAACTAAATACAAAAAAACAAACAAAATCAAAAAAAATAAAAGAAAAAAACTATAATTAGAAAAAAAAATAAATACATTAAATAAAACTTTTAAAATAAAATAACCAAAAAAATAAAAATAATATTTAAAAAAAAAATAAAAATTAAAAATAAAAAACAAAATATCTCCCAAAACCAAAAAAAAAAATCATTTAAAAAAAAAAAAAAAAATGGGTGATGAAGAAAACGAAGACTTAGACATAAACCAGAACGAAGAAGACATAGAAAACAACGAAATAAACAACGAAATGCAAAACTATGAAGAAAACGATTCAGGAAGTGACAAAAGATTTCCAGATATAAATGACGGAGGATGGATACAATGGTTTTGTCAATTATCAGGTAATGAATACTTTGTAGAAATATCAGAAGAATTTTTAAAAAATAAAACAAATTTAATAGGAATAAAATGTAAAGCATATATAGAAACAATGTTATCACAAGAATATCCTCAAGATGCTCTTTCAGAAGAAAATATAGAAAATTTACAATCAATAAAAGAAATTTATGGTTTAATTCATAAAAGATTTATTACTACACCAAAAGGATTAGCTTTAATGAGAGAAAAATATTTAAATGGTGTTTTTGGTCATTGTCCAAGAATTTTATGTGATAAACAAATTTTATTACCTGTTGGTTTAAGTGAAGATTTAAATTATAGTCGAGTTAAAGTTTATTGTCCTGTTTGTTGTGAAATTTATAAACCTAGAGTTAGAAATAATGATATTGATGGTGCTTATTTTGGTACTGGATTTCCTCAAGCTTTTCTTTTGGCTTATCCTGATCTTAATCCTAAAGTTAATAAACCTAAACCTTATATTCCTAAATTGTATGGATTTAGGATTTTTGGAAAAAGAGGAAGTAAATATTATTGTGAAGATAAGAAACAGTTGTTTGAAAAAATGAAAATGCTTGGAATTAAACCTAATTATAATTGATTTTTTTATTTTTTGAAGCATTTTTTTTTTTTTGGGTATTTTATTTTTTTTTTTTTTTTTTTTTTTTTTTTTTTTTTTTTTTTTTTTTTTTTTTTTTTTTTTTTTGTGTTTTTTTTTTTTTTTTTTATTTTTTTTGTTTTTTTTTTTTTTTTTTTTTTTTTTTTGGTTTTTTTTTTTTTTTTTTTTTTTTTGGTTTGGGTTTTTTTAATCTAGGTTTTTTTTTTGGAATATGATTTTTTTTATTTTTAGGCTTTTTTT
>JAEEGK010033434.1_pt1 | contig 10001 bp, 8 predicted proteins | sample 8958771 | NCBI WGS metagenome assembly JAEEGK01 (sample SAMN16246547, study PRJNA631951) | gut metagenome | biome: gut microbiome; feature: rumen; material: SC-attached | host: Bos | place: Iran: Karaj | collected 2018-10 | reverse complement strand
AATTAAAAAAAAAAAAAAAAAAAAAAATTTAAAAAAAAAAAAAATCTAAAAAAAAAAAAAAAATAAAAAAAAAAAAAAAAAATTTAACTAAAAACATCTTCAAAATTTTTCAAATCATTTTTTTTCTTATCAAACTTTTTAGTACAAGGTCCATAAGCTCTAAACTTTCTAAAATCCCAATCATCACCATCATTACTAGCAGTAGGTACATGATGATAAGGAGAACTTAATTTAAATTTAGTACTAAAATAAGTTTCAGTTGGAATATGTTTATTATAAGATAAATGATAATTAGAAGCCATATCACATTTATTAAAATTTTTCTGACAACCATGTCCAAATAATAAATTACCAACTAAACCATTTTTTCTTGAATATAAAACTCCCATTGTATCTGCCATATGAAATTTTTTTAAAGTTCTTTGTGTTGAACTGTAAATATTATCTTTTGGTATAATATTATTTTTTTCATTTTCATATTTTTTTTGATAATATTCACTTTTAATTTGTGCTGGTAAAAATGAATTTTTATTATCTAAAACATATTCATTTTTCTTTTTTAAACCTTCGAAATCATTTAAATTTTTTCTAGTAAAATCTACATCAAGATCAAAATTTGAATTACATGTCATTGTTAATTCATTTTCATCTTTGTGAAACATTTCTGGAGTTACATATGGCCATCTATATTTATCTTGTGATTCTGATTTTATCTCATTTCTTCTATCTGTTACTGTTTGAGACATTTGTTTTAACTTGTTTGATAAACCAAAGTTGTCTTCTACAAAATTACCTATTAATACACCTTGACGATATGGATTGAATTTTGAACTTGTTAAGGAATACATTGACATTTTTATTTAATTATTTTTTTAATTTTTTTTTTTTTCTTTTTTTTTTTGTTGAATTTTATTTTTTATTATTTTTTTTATTTGAGGAGTTTTATATTTTTATATTATTTATTTTTTTTTTTGAATTATTTAAATTTTATATTATTTAATTATTTGTATTAAGGGAAAATCCACCTTTTGTATTTATTATATTAGATGAAAGATTTGTATTTGTTCTATTTGTATTATTTGATATATCAGAATAATTATAATTACTTCTTGGGACTGTTCTATTAAAATTTGTTTTTGAATCATATTGATTTGATTGAATTTGATTATATGAAGAATCTATTTTTGTTAAGGGAGTTGGTTTTGGAATATTATTTAAACCTTCTTTTTGATACATATTATTATTATTTGCTTCTTGAAGACGATTATACATTTCACTCATTATTTTACTATCATTATTTCTAAAATTTCTCTTTTCTGATGAATATCTTTTATTATCTCTTAAATTAAAATCTTGTTTTGTATCATTTGTAAAATTATTTTGACGTTGCATATTCAAATTATTAATATTATCAGGAAGAGATTCAATAATATTTTTTCTATTCATTTCATAATTAGGAATGTTATTAGTATTATATATTGGATTTTTATTTAAAGAATCTTGATTTGTTTGATTATTATAATATGGTGATTTATCAATTAATTCATAAGGTTTTTGAGAAAATGATTGTGGAATTTTATTATTATTTAAATTATTTATATTATTCGTATTTGAATAATCATTTACTTCAATTTTCATTGGTTGTTTGTAATCTTTATATAAATTATAAATATCCTTTTCTTTACTATTATTTCTATTTGAAATATAATCTTGTTGAAAATTATCTTTATGTTCTCTATTATACATTTTTTCAAGAGGATTTGTTTGATAATCTGTTTTCATATCTTTATTATTTAAATTATTATTATCATTCATTTGTTGATAATTTAAATTATATTTTTTATTAGATTCATAAATATTCGAATATTTATCATTCATATCTTTATCATAATTTTTACTTAAAGGAGTATAATTTACACTATTACTAACATTATTATTTATTGGAATATTAATATTTGAAGTTGGATTATATGAAGATGTTGTAGTCTGAGTATTATATTTTAAATTACTATGAGTTATAATTTTTAAATTTTTATATTTATCAGGATGTAATAAAATTAATTCAACAATTTTTAAATTTGGCATTAAAATTTCATTATCTGATGCACAACTTAAATGAATATTTTCATTAATTTTAAATAAATCTCTTAATTCATTTAAAAAAACAGAAACTGTAAATGAAGGATCAAAATCTAATTGAACTGAAATATTCTTTTGTTCATAAGAAATATTTAATTTTAATTGTTCCAAAGTTAAAAGTCTAATTGATTTAAGAAGACTATTTTTATCATGAAAATTATTAATTCTTAATTCTTTAAAATCATCATTTGATAAATAACAAAGATCATATCCATTAACTTGAATATTTTGAAAATTTGTAATATATTTATCCATTTTAATTTTCATTAACCATTGTTGAACTTCTCCTTGATTCCAAGAAGATAAATTTGAATTCATATTTAAAATATTTTTAATTAAAAACAATTATAAATAAAATATTTTATTTTAAAATAAAAAAAATAAATAATAAAAATTAAATAATTAAATAGAAAATAATTATTAAATAAAAAATATCATATATATATAATAATAATATAATAATATAATAAAACCTTAATCAATTGATACAATGAATGGTGTCTTTAACGCTTTTCCAACTCAACAAAATAATGAATTAATTCAAAAAAATGATAAAATCAATTTTAATTTAAATCTAATTAGTCCTCTTTTATACTCAAATGAAGTAAAAAATATAAATTCAAATACTATAAATAAATTCCCAATTTTCAATTTTTACGATGTAAATTATTTTAATTTCCTATTTCAAAATTATAAATCTTTTTTATTAAATAATCAAAATATTAAAAATACCTTTGTTTTAAATAATAACAAAGACCTAACTGAAAGTAGGAAAAATAACTATTTTCAAATAGGTAAAAAGAAAAAAAGAAATGGTAAATTATGTACAAATTGTCCTCATACTTATGCACCACATTATGCAAAAGGAATGTGTTCTAATTGTTATCATTCTAAAGGAAGAAGTAAAAAACCTTGGAAATGTTGTCATTTTAATAAATCACATTATGCTTTAGGTTTATGTCAAAATTGTTATCAAATGTCTTATATTAAAAAACAAAATTTAGAAAATAAGAAAAATAAAATTATTGGGAATGATGTTAATAATGTAGATAATGAAAATGTAATTTTTGATAAAAAGGTAAATGATGATATTATTATTAGTATTGATAATGATAGAACTTTAAGTGAAAGTTAAGTTATTAGTTAGGTAAAAATCATATATATATATACAAAGTTGAAAAATTAAAGTAAACTTTTTTATTATATAAAAAAAAGATTTACAAACTAGCATGTAACTTTGTATTATATATATATGTTATGTTATTTGATTATATTTGTAATAATTATTTTTTATAAAGAATATTATTTGAAATTGTTTACTTTAAAATAAATAAGATAATATATATATTATATTATGATCTAATCATGAAATACCATATTTTTTATAATATAAAATGAAATATATAATTTTATATTACAGATTTTATTTTTTTACATCTAATTAAATGTATAATATTGGAGGTAAATATATCATTTTCTGAACTTGATTTTTTTAGTTCATAGTCACTTTTATCATTATTTGAATTATGTCTTTCTATTAATTTAATACAAGAATCCATTTTTTTAATTTTTTTATCTATATTTTGAATGTTAAAATTATTAAATGCAATAATATTTTTAGCAGATTCAACTTTACTTCTACATTTATTTTTATGAAAAGAATAAAATAAAGACTGTAAATAAGTAAAATAAGCTTTTCTCCTTATTTTTCCAGTTAATTTATATAAATGTTTTTCTCTATAAGGTGATAAATTATATTCTACTGAACTTGGTGATAATAAAGTACTATTTCCATTATATAATTTAGAATTATTAGATGAATTTTTTGCTAAAATATATTTCTTTTTATGTTTAAATTGATTATAATGATTATAAGAATTAATTAAAAATGGATTGATATCTAAACTTAATTTAGTTTCGTTTGAAAAAATTTTTATTAATTTATTAAAAGAAAAAAAACCTGTTCTTGTTTCCTGTGTTGAATTTATTTGTTTTGTTTTTAAATTTATTATTATATTTGTAAATTTAGTTTTTAAATAAATTGGCGTTGTTTTTGAATTAATCATTGTTTTATTTTTTATATAATTAGTCACTTCTTTATCAATTATTTTTAATAATTTTGTTCTAACATTATTTATTTTTTTATAAAAAATAGATTTTCTATCAAAAGTAAATGAAGTTTTTCTATTTATATATATATTTAAATTATGTTTTTCAGTATTTTCTTCCATGATATTAATTAATAAAATTTTACAGAATTAAATAATAATATTTAATTAAAGTTTTTTTTATAGAATTATTTCAATTTAATAATTAATAATGGATGAAAAAAAAATTAAAATAATTAAAATAGATAATGATTATTATTTAGGTGAAGGATATATAGAAAAAAATTCAAATAATTTTATAAAAAATGGTATAGGCTTATATTCAAAAAATTATAATAAAACAGAAAATTCTTCATTTTATTTTGGAGAATGGATAAATAATAAAAGATCTGGAAAATGTTATATAAAAAATGAAAATAAAGATGTTTTAATTGGAGATTTTGATATTAATGGAAATGGAAAAGGAATTTATTTTTGGTTTAATCAAAAATATTTTTTTGGAGAATTTGTAAAAGAAAAATTATCAAAAGGATTTTTATTTAGTCAAAATATTGAATCTAATGATTATAAATTAAATGGTACTTTATATTATGGTTATTTTAATGATGAAGGAAAAAAAAATGATAAAAATGCAATTTTTTTTGATGTTGAAAAAAATTTAATGTTTTATGGTGAGATTGAAAATGATGAAATGATATATGGATTTGAAATTGGTTTTGATAAAAAAGAAAATATAATTTGTGCTGGAATTGATTTTTCTGAAAAATCAAAAATTGAGAAAATATATTTTGAAAATACATTAGATGAAAATGTTAAAATTGGAATTAAAGATATTTTTTCACATTTTTATAATAAATATATTAAAGAAAATAGTATAATTAAAATAATTGAAGAATTTCATAATTTTTTGAATCAATTTAATTATGATTTTAATGATAATGATGATATTAATATTAAATTTGAAGAACAATTACAATTAATTAAAAATTCTATTTCATTAATTCCTGAATTTTTTAATATTGAATTACCAAATTATAATCTTCCTATATTTAATAATGATTAAAGTCTAAATAATTATATTATATAAATTAATTATTTTAATATTGGATTATATCTATTTAAATACAATATAAAATGAACATTAATCAAAAAGAAAATAATATATATCAAAATCTATTACTTAAATCAACTATTGATGAAATAAATAAGGGAATTTGCAATCAATCAATCCCTATTATTATTTCCTTTCTAAAAAATGAAATAATAAATAAAATAACAAAAATTTAATTAACAAAAATAATTCTTTTCAAAAAATTAAAATATTCCACATCAAAAAATAATAAATTAATTTAATAAAACTTAATAATGAAATAAAAAAATATATTAAATGCATTTTATTGTATTAAAAATAATAAACAATATGTTTAAATTTGTCGAATAAATTATTATTTATAAAAATTTATTTCTACATTTATGAATTCATACTTGATATTCTTATATTTTTTATATATAAAATAATTATATATTTAATTATCCATTAAAGAATAATTTTAATTCATTATATAAACTGATTACATTTGGGATGAAAAAATATTATATATAATTTATTTTTTTTGATATTTTAAAATTTTTAATTTTATAAACTCAAATAAAATATAAATATATTTTATGATATCATTACCTGGAAATTTAACAATTAAAACCGAAATTTATGGAGAAAACAAATATCATTTAATCAATTATCATTCTTTAAATTTATATGAAAAATCAATAAAAATAGAAAATGTAGGACGTTTATATTATAATAATTATTCTATATTTTTTGAAAAAAATTTATTTGAAAATGTTAATAAATCTCTTCATCTTTTTTCAATAGATTTTAAAAATAATACATATATAATAAAAACTAAAGGATTAAGTTCAGATTTTTTAACATATTCAAATATACCATTTATAGTTTTAAATAAAAAAAAGAATGATTTATATAAATTATGTGAAAATGATATTTTTAAAATAGGTAAATTACTAATAAAAGTAAGAAAGATTAGATTAATTAATTCAGATATGATATATAAAAGAAAGTTTAAATTATATAAAAATAAAAGTGTTAAATTTAAAAATCATATAAAATTATTAAATATACTTAATAATTCTACAAATAAAATCAATTTATCTCAACTAAGTTTAAATTCATCAAATCAGGAAAAAAAATTATCAATGAAGAATAATTTATCGAAAAAACAATATAAATTAAAGTTAAAAAATAATATATTAAGTGTAAATAAAAAAGATTTTATTTGTAGAATATGTTATTCTTCAACATCATCTATAAATAACCCTTTAATAAATATATGTAAATGTGATGGTTCAATGAAATATATTCATTATAAATGTTTAAAAGAATGGATAGATTCACAAATATTAAAAGAAGATTATAAAAATAAAAAAGTGATCACATATAATGAAAATATTTTTAAATGTGAATTATGTAAAGAAAAATATCCTGAATATATTGAATATAATAATAAATTATACAATATAATATTTTATAAACCTTCTTTTAAAGAATATTGTATATTAGAAACTAATATAATTGAAGATGATAATATGATTAAATATTATCATATTATTTCTTTAGAAGAAAAAAATAATATTTGTATTGGAAGAAACCAGAAATGTGATTTATATATTAATGAAATTTCACTAAGTAATGAACATTGTTATATAAGAAAAGAAAATAATAATTTATTTTTAGAAGATAATAATTCAAAATTTGGAACATTAGTTCTTATTCAAAATAATATTATGAAGCTTATACCATCTAAATTATTAAGAATTCAAATTAATAATATATATATTACATTTAATTATAAAATTAAAAGTTCATTATTTTCTTGTTTTTGTGCTAAAGAAATAGATAATTATATTAGTTATAATAAACAAAATCATAAAGCAATTAGAAACTATGATATTATTAAAACAAAATTTGATATATATATTAATGAAAATATAGATGAAAATGAAGATAATGAAAGAAATAATATTATTAATAATAAAATGATTATAAATTCTAATAAAATAAATAATATTAGAATTATATATAATTATCAAAATATAAATACATTATTATCAAATCAAAAAAAAGTTTTATCAAATTCACAAAGGATTAACAATTCACAAGTTTCTATGGGAACATTTGAAGGTATATAGTTTTATTTTTTTATTAGAAATATATTAATCATTATTTAAATTTAGTTATTAGTTTTTAATTAATATAAGATTTCAAAAACTTTTTTAAAATTACAAATTTATCAATTTTAAATTATTTTTTATTTTTTTAGATTAAATTTTAAAAATATTTTTTTAATTAAAAAATATGAGTAATTCAAGTATTCAAAATAGTAATAATGATGAACAAGAACATATTGATCAATTTGGACATGCATTAGATATATTAAAACAGGAATATGAATATCAAAAAAATAATTATACTAAAGAATTTATTCAAATGAAGGAAATAATAAATATAAAAAATTCAAAAATTGAAGACTATAAAAGTAAATATGATATTATTATTAATGAAAATAAAAAATTAAAATCAATTATAATTTCATTAAAAAATAGAATTAAATATCTAGAACAACAATTAGAAAATTTAAAAAATAATCAAAATAACCTAATTTTAAGGCAAACAGAAATAAGAAATCATTTTGATATTGATGTAAGTAAAGCAATAAATAATATTGAATATCTTGTTAAAAAGGAAATGCCAAAATCAACAATTTCAACATTTAATTTAGAACCAATTAGGAAATTTGATTTTGATAAGATTAAAGAAAGAATAGAAAATGATAATAAAAATAATATTTTTTTAAGAGAAGACAGTTTTGATAATTTACAAAATCAAAAAGAGAGAAATGAATTTTTTAATAAATGTAAAAAAAAAATGAATACTTTAGATTATGCAAATTTAATATCAGTTATTAAATTATCAAATTCTAATTCAATATCTAAAAATGAAACATATATTAGAATAACAAATATTTTGGATAATAAATATCCACAAATATCAAATTTATTTAAAAAATTATTTTCCCCAATAAAATAATAAAAAAAAATAAATTATAATTCCAATAATTTATAATAAAAAAAAACAATAAAAAAATAAAATAATAAAAAAAATAAACTAAAAAACGTTATAATAAAATAAATAAAACAAAAAAAAAAAAAAAAATGAGTATGATACCAACATACATAGATAAAGATTTTGAAAAACAAGATCAATTAAGAAAAGAAATGCAATCAAATTACAGATTTGAAAAAGCATTAAGAGAAGAAGAAGAAGAAGAAAATAGAAGAAGAAAAGAAATAATAGCAAGAGAATATGACGAATATTTAAAAGGACAAGAACAAAAACATTATAAAATGTTAAAAAATGTACAAGATAAATTAGAACCAACTTTAGTATCTTTGCCTTTAAATTCTGAAGAAAGATTAAGAAAATGGAAAGATGAAATTGAAAGAAAAAGTGAAATGGGAGAATTGAATGGGAAATTATATAATGATTTTAAAGCAAAAAGTAGAGCGACTTCACATTATAATTATTTAACTAAGAGATATTCTTTAAATAATAAAGTTGTTCCTGATTTTCCTAATTCAAATACTGAAGGAAATGAAAATAATGAAAATTATGAGATTAGAAATAATTATAATAATTTGAGTATATTAAATAATGTAAATAATAATCAAAATATTCCTATTACTCCAAGATATTCTAGTGATGATTTACAATATCAACAACAAGCAAATTTTAATTATTTAACTAAACAACCTGAAAATATTGTTAATGAACAACAAAATATTAATGTTAATATTAATAATGATAATTATAATCAACAAATTCCAAATGATATTGTTATTACTAAAGATAATAATACTTTTGATAATTATCAATTTAAATCAACTGAAGATTTAAATACTGCTCCAAATTTAAATGATAATTATATAATAAATAAAAATAGTTCCTTATATAGAACTCATCGTAATATTAATTCATCAAATAACATAAATTCAAATTATAATTTATATAGAAATAACAATGTAAATTTAAATAATTCATACATAATAAGTAAACCAATGCAAAGATCATTTAGTAATAATAGTTTCTATCAAGGAGTACAAAATAAAAATCCTCAAATTTTATATACTTCACAAAGAGGAAAAAGAGAAGGTACAGATATAACAAATGATTATTATTTTGATCATTATTATAATAATACATATGGTTCATATAAAGAAATTAATAAACAATATGAAGATTATAATAAAAGTTTAGTTGCTCAAAATGAGAGATTTAAAGAAGAAATGATATTAAGAAGAAAGGAACAAGAAGAAATAAGAAGACTTGAAAGAGAAAGATTAGCAAGAATGCAACAATTACAAAAAATGTATGATGATGATTTAAAAAGACAATATAGACAATATTTAGATCAACAAGTTGTTCAACAATTACCAAGAAAATTAATGGATGAAGGTTATACTAAAGAAGCTTTAACTGAAAATACTAATTTATTTCAAAATGAATATTTATATGTTAATGCTCCTGAATATAATTTAATTAATAAATCTAAATTTGTTGAAGTTAATCCTTATAATCCAAAAAAATATGATTTAGGAGAAACTATTTTACAGAATAATACTATTTTAAATCCTGCTTTTAATTATAGATTTAATAAATATATTTTTCCACTTGAT
>JAEEGK010033433.1_pt1 | contig 10002 bp, 10 predicted proteins | sample 8958771 | NCBI WGS metagenome assembly JAEEGK01 (sample SAMN16246547, study PRJNA631951) | gut metagenome | biome: gut microbiome; feature: rumen; material: SC-attached | host: Bos | place: Iran: Karaj | collected 2018-10 | reverse complement strand
GCTTCGTTATGGGCGTGGTCGCAGGCATTCTGGGTATTGAGGAATACGAGCGTGCGGTAAAGCGCGGCGCGAAGATCTACGCAGAGGTAGTCGGTTACGGCAACACCTGCGACGCCTATCATATTACGGCTCCCGATCCCGAAGGGGACGGAGCGGTCCGGGCAATCAGGGATGCGGTTTCGGAAGCCGGAATCAATGATCCGGCAAGCCTCTACGTGAACGCGCACGGTACAGGCACGCACTTAAACGACGCAATGGAAACCAGGGCTTTGAAGAAGGTGTTCGGCGATGATGCCGCATGTTTACATATCAGTTCCACGAAGTCGATGACCGGACACATGCTCGGCGCGACGGGCGCGGTGGAAGCGATTGCTTCGATTCTTGCGCTCGATACCGGCATCATCCCGCCGACGATCAATTACCGTGAAGCCGATCCGGAATGTGACCTTAACTATACGCCCAACGAGGCGGTAAAGGCCGATCCGACGGCCGCGATCAGCACCTCGCTCGGATTCGGCGGACACAATGCGTGTGTTGCATTCCGAAAGGTATGAAACAGAAAGGAAAAAACGATGAAACCGTTGGAAGAATATGCGGAATTGTTTGAACGTCTTGGGCTGACAGAACTGTACGTGGAAGAGAACGGCAGCAAGCTTCGCTTAAAAAAGGAGACCACACATTCTCCTCATCCAATAATAACTCCTCTGCATCCCGCGTGGGCCGGTAACGAATACCCCTTTGCCGGTCCCGCGGAACATGCGCAATGCGGGGACTCGGTTCTGTCGGACAAAACCACTGACGCGGCAGTGCCCGAAGACAGGGAGACAGTAAAAAGCAGTGAAACCGCAAAAGGCAGTAAGCCGGACACGGCTTCCGGCGATACGGTAAAGGCACCGCTTCTCGGCATATTCCATCAGAACGCCGGCGGAAAGGTCCGCGCGGTCGGTGAGCAGGTGAAGAAAGGGGAACCCGTCTGCACGATCGAAGCAATGAAGATGATGAACGAAGTTGTATCGCCGCGCGATGGCGTGATACGGGAGATTCTGGTAAAGGACGGGGAACTCGTCGAATTTGGCCAGGACCTGCTTGTGCTTTCATAGACGGGAGACGATTATGAATCGGGAAGAGATTAAGACAATCCTGCCGCACCGCGAGCCGATGCTCCTGGTGGACGAGGCGGTATTAAATGATGACGGGACGGCAACAGGCTGGTATCGGGTAAGAGGAGATGAGTTCTTTTTGCAGGGCCATTTTCCGGGCAATCCGATCGTGCCGGGCGTGATACAGTGTGAGATGATGGCGCAAGCGGCGTGCATGCTCTTTGCGGATAAAATGTGCGAAGAGGGTGCACTGCCGGTCTACGCCGGACTCGATAAGGTGAGATTCCGCAGCATGATCAAACCGGGAGACCTGATCCGGATCGATACGAAAATGGTCCGGTCGATGCCGCCGATGTACAGTATGCACGGCGAGCTGAGCGTGGACGGAAAGGTTTGCATGAACGGAGATTTCTCCTGTGTGTTCGTTGGGAAGCAATAGGCTTCGTGGGAGGTTCGGATGTTTTCTAAAATTCTCATAGCGAATCGGGGCGAAGTAGCGGTTCGCGTGATTCGCGCCTGCAAAGAAATGGGCATCGACACTGTGGCGGTGTATTCCGCCGCGGATGCCGACGCTCTGCACGTGGTCATGGCCGACGAGAGCTACTGCATCGGCGGACCCTCGGCAGCGGATAGTTATCTGAATATGAACGCGCTTCTGACGCTTGCCGAAAAGACCGGCGCGGACGCGATCCATCCGGGTTACGGCATGCTCGCGGAAAATGCGGAATTCGCCCGTCTTTGTGAATCCTGCGGTATTACGCTGATTGGTCCCGGAGCCGAAGTGATGGAAGCGATGGGACAGAAGGAGATCGCGCGAGAGATTGCGGTGAAGGCCGGACTTCCGGTGGCGCCGGGGAGCGGGATCCTTTCGGGCATCGCGGAAGCGGAAGCCGAGGCGGACCGTATCGGATACCCGGTTATTCTGAAGGCACGCGCGGGAGGCGGCGGACGCGGGATCCGTATTATCCGTGACAGAAAGGATATACCTGGGGCATACACCCAGGTTCAGAAAGAAGCGAAGAACGCGTTCGGCGATGACGGTATATTTCTTGAAAAGTATCTGGAAAATGTGAAGCACATCGAAGTCCAGATCCTCGCTGACCGGGAAGGCAATGTGCGGATCCTCGGCGACCGCGACTGTTCGGTCCAGCGAAAGAACCAGAAACTGATCGAGGAGTGTCCGGCACCGGTATTGACGGATTCTCTTCGTAAAAAGCTGCACGAAGCGGCGCGCTTGCTTGCCGCGGCCGTGCATTATGTGACGGTCGGTACGGTGGAGTTTCTCGTGCACGGCGACACATTTTCCTTCCTCGAGATGAATACGCGGCTGCAGGTCGAACATTCCGTGACCGAGATGGTCAGCGGGATCGATATCGTCGAGTGGCAGATCCGGACGGCGGCCGGGATCACGCTTCCGTTTACGCAGGAGGAGATTTCGCTGCACGGACACGCGATGGAGTGCCGGATCTGTGCCGAACACGGAAAGGAATGCCTGCCGGCGACGGGACGCGTGGAGATGCTTCACATTCCCGGCGGCGTCAATGTGCGGTTCGATTCCGCGCTCTATCAGGGCTGCGAGATCACGCCCTATTATGACTCCATGCTCGGCAAGCTGGTTGTCAGTGCGGATACGCGTGACGCGGCGATACGGAAGATGAAATGCGCGCTGTCCGAATTTGTCCTCGTCGGTGTTGAGAACAACCGCGAGATGCATATGAAATTCATGGAGGACGAGAATTTTCTGAACGGCCGGTACGATACCGGAATCGTTGGAAAGGTTCTGTAGGATGGATCTTAGGAAACTTTTTTTGAAGGCAAATAACGAGCCCGAAACGAACGGACTCCTGCCGCGCAGCAGACATATCGTCTGCAAGGGATGCGGACGCAAAACGCCGGTTGCCCGCGTGCGGAGGGAGTTCTTTGTGTGTCCGTCGTGCGGACGCTATTATACGATGCGCGCGAGACGGCGCATTCTGATGCTTACCGATAAGCGGAGCTTCACGGAGCATGACCGCGAGTTAGTGAGTCGGAACACACTCGGGTTTCCGGAATACGACGCAAAGCTTCTGGCGGCGCGCGAGAAGAGCCGCGAGAACGAGGCGGTCATCTGCGGAACGGCGCGGATCGAAGGGCACGAGGTGTGCATATTCGCGATGGACTCTTACTTCATGATGGGGTCCATGGGAGCGGTTGTCGGAGAGAAGATCACAAGGCTTTTCGAATATGCCGCAGATCACCGTATGCCGGTTGTGGGCGTGACGGTTTCGGGCGGAGCACGCATGCAGGAAGGCATGATTTCTTTGATGCAGATGTCGAAGGTGTCGGCGGCGGTCAGACGCCACAGCGATGCCGGCGGACTCTATATTGTTCTTCTGACCGACCCGACGACGGGAGGCGTGGACGCAAGCTTTGCGATGCAGGGCGATATTACGCTTGCGGAACCGGGAGCGCGCGTCGGATTTGCCGGTCCGAGAGTGATCGAGAAGAGTTTGAACCAAGCTTTGCCGAAAGACTTTCAAAGGGCGGAGCGGGTACTTGCGTGCGGGCTTATCGACGCGATCGTCCCGCGGAATGAGCAGAGGACCGTGATCGGAAAGTTGTTAGCGCTGCATGAGCCTGTCGCGGCACGGAAGGAAGAGTGCGATGGAAGATTATGATATTGTGCGTGGCGCGCGGAGCGACGGACGTCTCACGGCCTGCGATTACATCACGCGGATGATTCCCGATTTCTATGAGCTTCACGGTGACCGTCTGTACGGCGATGACCGCGCGGTTGTCGCCGGTGTCGGCACGCTTAAGGGCATGCCTGTGACCGTGATCGGAATCGAAAAGGGAAAGACAACCGAAGAGCGGATCGTGCACAATTTCGGAAGTGCGCATCCGGAAGGATACCGGAAGGCGTTGCGGCTTATGAAACAGGCCGAAAAGTTCCGAAGACCCGTCCTGTGTCTTGTGGACACGGCGGGGGCGTTCTGCGGCATTGATGCCGAGGAACACGGGCAGGGACGCGCGATCGCGGACAGCCTTGCGGAAATGTCAGCATTGAAGACGCCGGTTGTGTCGGTCATCCTCGGGGAAGGCGGAAGCGGCGGCGCATTGGCGCTCAGCCATGCGGATCGCATCTTTATGATCGAGGATGCATACTTCAGCGTTGTTTCGCCGGAAAGCTGCGCGAACATTTTATGGAAGGATACCGCCAGGGCGGCGGAGGCGGCCGAGATGTTATGTCTGACGGCGCCCAAGCTGCAGAAACTCGGACTGATCGACCGCGTGTGTCCGAAGAACGCGCCGGAGCGGCTTGCTGCGGATATCGCAGGGGAACTGACGGTTCTTTCGGCAATGAGCGACGAGGCACTTTTGGAAGCGCGCTACCGCCGGTTCCGGCGGATCGGATAACCGGCGCGGAAAGAAAGCGGACCGGACAGAATGCGGCATGAAAACCGTCAGGGCGGATGCCGCAGGGAAGGAATCTATGGCTCAGATTTACGAAGATTATTACCGGGAGGTTACGGCTCCGGACGGAACCGTGACGGATATCGTGACCTCTTATCCGGACAATTTTAACTTTGCCTATGACGTGCTGGACCGTTTCGCGGCGGAATGCCCGGACGGCATTGCACTCGTCCATCGGAGCACGCTCGGTACGGTGAGCAAATTCACATTTGACTGCATGAAACGGCTGTCGGATAAGGCGGCAAATGCGCTTACGTCCCTCGGGATCGGGCGGGGCATGCCGGTGTTTCTGCTGCTGAAGAGACGCTTCGAATTTTGGATTTCGATCCTCGCGCTTCATAAGATCGGTGCGGTTGCCGTTCCGACTTCGCATATGGTCAGCGCCGAGGAGATTGCGGAACGGACACGGACAGCCGGCGCGAAAGCCGTGATCTGCGTTGACTCGGAAGGTATCTGCGAGAAGGTGGAAGAAGCGCTTCGCGGAACAGATATCATCCCGCTTGTTGTCGGACAGCAGTACGGAACCTTCCGGAACCTGAGCAGTCTGATCGAAGAGGCTTCGGATGTGTGGGAGCGCAGGGCGACGCGCGCCTCCGACCCGATGCTGTATTATTTTACGTCGGGCACGAACGGAGCGCCGAAGGCTGTCATCCACGACTTTACTTATCCGATCGCGCACATTTATACGGCAAGGCGCTGGCATGGCGTCAGAGAGGGCGGCCTGCATCTCGCTGTGGCCGATACCGGCTGGGCGAAGACGGCGTGGGGCAAGCTGTACGGACAGTGGTTTCTCGGCGGCGCGATCATGGTATTTGACTATGACCGCTTCTATGCGGGCGAGATGTTGAAACTCCTTGAAGAGCAGAAGGTAAGCACGTTCTGTGCTCCGCCGACAATCTATAAATATTTCGTTCTCGAGGATCTGGGCAAATACGACCTTTCCCATCTGCAATATGCCGCGACGGCCGGTGAGCCGATGCCGCAGGAAGTCGCGAAGAAGTTCCTTGAGGCTACGGGCGTTCCGGTTCGCGACGGCTTCGGCCAGACCGAGACCGTGCTTCTTATCTGCACGCCGGTCGGAGAAACGGCTCCCGCGGGATCGCTCGGGAAAGCTTCCCCGCAGTACCGGCTAATGCTCCTCGACGAGGACGGCAATCCGGTAGCTGACGGCGAGGAAGGCGAGATCGCCGTCGTACCGAAGGACGGCAGGAAGCCTGTCGGGATCTTGTCGGGCTATCTCGGAGATCCCGCGCTTTATGAAGAAGTATGGCGCGGCGGCGTGTACCATACCGGAGACCGCGCGAGACGGGATGCGGACGGATACTATTATTACATCGGCCGGACCGACGACGTGATCAAGTCGAGCGGATACCGGATCGGCCCCTCCGAGGTAGAGGATCTTCTGATGCGGAGTCCCGCGGTAAAGGAGTGTGCCGTGACCGGATATCCTTCGGAAACGCGCGGAACGGTCGTAAAAGCGAGTGTTGTGCTGAAAGACGGATATACGGGCACCCCCGCGCTGAAAAGGGAACTGCAGGACATTGTGAAGCGTTACGGGGCAATCTATAAGTATCCGCGGATCATCGAGTGGGTTGATGATCTGCCGCGTACGGCGTCCGGAAAGATTTCCCGGGCGAAGATCCGTGAACGCGACGCGAAAGCGTCTTACGCGGAATAGATTATCGGATAGTAGGGAATTTGGCCCTGTTCAAACGAAAAACTACATTGCATTCGGAAAAATCTTCCCATAAAATGGGGAAGAAGGCGTAAGAAGCGGAGCCTTCATGGTTCTCCTGCTGGCAGGCCTCGTGTTACTCGGCGGATTCTTCATCGTCCGAAAGAAGAAAGAAGATTAAAGAAATAAGACCTTCGGAATCGCATGGTTCCGAAGGTCTTTTCATTTGCCTTTCAATTCTTATTCAATCAGCGGCAGCCCTTCCGCATGCAACTGCTCGTTGATGGCGTACACCGACCAGTTGCCGATGTTCAGGTTGTAGATGATAATCGCGTCCCATGTGACGCGCGGGTACAGAATCCCGTTCTGCGAAATCCCGAGCGCGTGCTGCGTCTCATCGAGCGTCATGTGGCAGGCGATGCAGAGCGCCAGGACTTTGACGCGCGACGGATTCTGCTTGTTTCCGTTGATGATCTGGTACGCATAATGCTGCTCCAGATTGCTCTCTGCGACGACATTTCGAAGCAGCAGCCCCTTCCGGTGCATAATCTCGTTCAGATAGTTGCTGAGGGACAGCAAATGCTGCTCGCGCTGCAGCGCAGCAAGGTATTCATTCAGTTCCTCGGCACTGCGGATTTGATTAAGTACACGGTACAGATTGTCGGTTGTTTGTTCGGACATGGTTGCCTCCGTAGTATACTTCTCCGTTGGGGTGGCATTTGCCGCCGCGGAATTTGTGCTGCGCGCGTTTGACCTCTGTGCGGAACTGTGATACACTGAATTTGCGTAAAATGTCATAGAATCCCTATATACATTACTGAATCAGGGGGGATAGTTCAATGAGCCCGCAGGATAAATGTACGCTCTCTTTCTATCGAGACCTGGAACCGATGGGCAAGTCCGACAAAGTCGTCTTGGTGCGCCACATCGAGTCCGGTCAGATTTTCGTCAAGAAGCGCCTTTCCGCCTACAGCCGGGAGATGTACCGGTTTCTGCAGGGAAAGGATTTTGTGGGCGTTCCGCATGTTTATGAGTGCCTCGATGATGAGGACTGCATCGTCGTCATTGAAGAGTATGTCCCCGGCCTGACGCTTCGCAAGTATATGGACGAACAGGGCCCGCTCCCGGAGCCTCGCGCAAAGCAGCTGATTGAAGCGCTCTGTGACATTCTTGTGCGGCTGCACGGAGCGGAGAAGCCGGTCGTATGCCGTGATCTTAAGCCGGAAAATGTGATACTTACGAAAGATGACAAGCTTGTCATCGTGGACTTCGATGCCGCCAAATTCGTCTCGCAGGAGAAGGTTGACACCGTGCTTCTCGGGACGCCCGGGTATGCGGCACCGGAGCAGTTTGGATTTGCCGCGAGCGACGAGCGCACCGATGTCTACGCCGTCGGTGTTCTATTAAATGAGATGCTGACAGGTGCTCTTCCGCAGGAGAAGACGGCAGACGGAGCATTCGGCAGGGTGGTGCGCCGGAGCACAAGCCTTGACCCGAAGGAACGGCATGGCAGCATTGCGGACTTTCGGCTGGATCTGAATGGGCAGCTGCGTGACAGGGCGTTTGGTGACAGGTTGTTGCGCGATGGATCGTATGAGCCGGCGGCGGCAGACCAATCCGGCAGGCGGTTCCTTCCGCCGGGTTTTCGGACCAGGACGTGGTGGAAGATGATTATCGCGATTATCGGGTATTCGTGCGCGATTTTTATGGCAATCATGTTCTTTATCGGGATTGACCACACCGAGGAAAAAACTGTCGCTTACGATATGGCACTCGGAATCCTTTGGACGCTTCTGTTCTGCTGGAACATTGCGTACTTATTCGATTACCTCGGAATCCGGAGAAAAATGCCTGCGCAACGCATAAAGTCCCCTTTTCTGCGCTTTCTCGGGCATATCGTCACATTAATAATCGGATATGCTGTTGTGCTCTTTATTGCGATAATGGTGAATCTTATCGGGGATATCAGATAGGAGCATGGTCACTTAATCCGTATTGAGGATAAAAGGTAGGGGCATAGTTGCTTAATATATTTTGAGAATATCAGCTGCCGGTACACGTTTTGTGTGCCGGCAGCATTCAATTTGCAGGCATAATTTTGGTGTTTTAGCGAGATGGTACCGACCGGGAGTCTGAATCTCTCCACAGGTACGTACTCGAAAATAGTCCCTGCAATATGCGGTACCGACCGAGAAGCTTCTCAGGGCCATAAGTCCGTACGAAATGGAAACCGGAGAATCTAAGCCTGCTGACACGGGCATGAAATAAGAAAAAACGCTTTAAAACCACGTGGTATGCAAACTTTTTTGTCAGGTTTGGGTGACCATAGAATTATGCTGACAGCATAAAGAATCGGTTTACAAATTAGATAAAATAGAACCATAAAAAAAGCAATAGACAAAGGGACGATGGCATATACAACCATAGTCGGTTCAACTATTGCAGTAAGAAAAAGGAGGTCTACTCATGTCTAAGTTAACACAGAATCTACAAAGAAATGAAGAAATCGTTCTGGAGGCAAAGGTGCACTGGGCATGTCTTATTATGCCAATCATATGCAGCTTATTTATTATTGGTATCCCGTCATTGATTTCCAGGTTGATTGCCATGAAAACAACAGAACTTTCACTTTCTAATAAGCGTTTGGTTGGTAAATACGGGCTTATCAATACAAAACAGATGGATAGTCCTTTAAACAAGATTAATTCTGTTTCTGTTGCAAGTGGTTTATTTGGAAAAATCTTCGGCTATGCAACTATTACCGTTAATACTGCAAGTACGATTTATGATTTTAAGTACATCGCCAATGCCGAAAATGTTAAACATAACATTATGGAAGAAATGGAAAAGTTTGATGAAGCAAGGATTCAGGAGCAGGCAAAAGCAATTGCGAATGCCATCAGGTAGTATCTTGATTTTCTTACATCAGTATGCTATAATTTGAACGAAGGAAAAGCACCCGCTCCGATGCGGATGCCTTCTGGTACTGAATCAGTTCATAAAGAACCGACCTCTCCCGTTGGCAGACGGGAGAGGATTTTTTTATTTCTTATCTTTCTTCTTTGAAAGAAAGGAAAGAACAGATACGACACATGCAACCAGGTCCACAAGAACTCCGGTTGATATGATAATCAAAGTGATTAAGTCATATAATGTCATACGCCTCACCTCCTTTCTGAATTAAACAGTCAGGAGGCAATCCGCCCCGTCACGGGTGCTTTTCTTGATTCGTATCATAACACATATCCTTAAGAAAAGCAACTTGTTTAAGTAATGTGCTATTTGATTGTTCTTGAATTCGTCTTTGTTTTGTGTTATAAATATATTAGGAGGGTGGAGTGTATGGATTACCATTTTGCGGAAGACGTTAAGGCAATTCGTGAGATACTCGGAGTGACTCAGGCGGGATTGGCAGAGGGAATCGGGACACAGCAAGTCACGCTTTCAAGAAGCGAGACCGGTCGTACAAAACCTTCTGACCGACTTCTCGAGTTTGTATATGGTTTTGCCTATGAAAAGAATATAAGACTCGGTCAATTAAAAGAGATGCTTTGCCGGGAGCGCATTGAACCGGGGCACAGGCTTCTGTTTTATGGCGCCGGAAATGCGATAGAAATCAATAGCATTTTCAGCATAAGCGAGACAACGAATAATATCGGGCAGAATCTTTGTGCCGTTGAGAATTATGAACAGGCGGTTTCCGATGTTATAGGATACAGAAAATCATCCGTTTGTTACTTGGACTTTGATGAACAAGACCTAAAATGCAAAAAG
>JAEEGK010033431.1_pt1 | contig 10002 bp, 6 predicted proteins | sample 8958771 | NCBI WGS metagenome assembly JAEEGK01 (sample SAMN16246547, study PRJNA631951) | gut metagenome | biome: gut microbiome; feature: rumen; material: SC-attached | host: Bos | place: Iran: Karaj | collected 2018-10 | reverse complement strand
TCAATTAATTGCATTCATTTTTATTTTAAAAGTATTATTTATAATTTGAAGAAAAAAAATGAAATAAAATTTGAATAATTTATTTATAAACCTATTTTTGATATATATAAGGTAAATGACATTTTTTTAATTTATCTTTTTTTTGAATAAAATTAATTTTTGTTTTATAAGAAAGTATTTTAACAATAATTATAAGGTACATAATATTTTTAATATATTATATTTAATAATAATTGATTAATTAAAAATAGATTTATATTATATTTTAATTATAAATTTTATTTTAATTAAACTTAATTTATTGAGGAAATATTAAAAAATAATTTTACAAATTTTTAAATTCATATAATTTAATTAATGAAAATTTGATTATATATATATAAAAAAATTAAAATAAACTTTTATAATTCTTTTAAACTTTTTGAATTTAATTTTTTTGAATTATCATTATTTTTACTTTGATTATTACTTTTTAAAATATCAATATCTAAAATAAAAGTATTATCATTCTTTTCAATTGTTTTATTTTTACTTTCATATATTTCATTATTTAAAAAAATTAAAGGAATTCTAGGATTAATATTTCCATATGAAAAATTAGAAATATAATTACTATTAATTAAAGTAATTAAAAAATCAATAATTTTATTTTTTATATCTTCATAATTAATATCTTCTAATTGATAATTGACTTCAAAAATTAAATTATTAGAAAAAATTTTTTTAATAATTTTTTTCTTTGAAAGATCAGTTTTTTTTAAAACATCTAAATTTCTTAAAATAAAGTTAGAATCAATATTCGAACAATTTTGTTTAATAATTTTCAAAAACTCATTAAAAACATTTTTAAAGAAATCTTTTTTATTACTAAATTTAAAAAAAGCATTTAAATTATTATTAAAAACACAATAAGAAATAATATTAGAAATATAAACTTCAGGAATATATTTATAAGATGAAATATCATTTAAATTTCTATTTTTAATTCTTTTAGATATTTCATTTATAAAACATGAAAAAATCTTTTTTGCTTTTTGAGATAATAATTTATAAGGATCAGAAAAACTTATTGTGACCATAGGAATAATATTAAAAAAATAATCTAAAGGTTTTTTCTTTATAATTCTTGAATATATTTTTTCTATAAAATAATTTCTTATTGCTTTATTTTTACTTAATAAAAGATTTATAATTTTAATATGATGCGAAGGTTTAAATTTAACTCCATTTTCTATTAAACGAAATAATAAACTAATATATTTTTCAATACATAAATATTGAAATTGTTTATAATAATTTATTTCTTCTTCTTTTTTTTTCTTTTCTTCATTTTGAATGTAAATTTCATAAATTTCATTTAAAATAAATTTTATAAATAAATTTATTTCTTTCTTATCATTTAATTTTATTAAACAAAAAGATTGAAAGATTAATGTTTCATGATATAAATTTACATAATCTATAATTTCATTAAAATCTTCATTAATATTATTTTTTTTAATAATATCTTTTTTTAAAGATATTTTTTCATTTATTTCATTTTTAAAATCATTAATTATATAATTTATAAAATCATCAGTAAAGAAAATTAAATCATATTTTTTTTTTTCATCAATTGATAATAAATCATTAATTAAAATAATAGGATTTGAAGAAGTAAAATTATTTTTTATTAAAGTTAATAAATCTTTAGGAACTAAAATTTCAAAATTTTTATTTTCAATATTTAATTCATTAAATTTATCTATTATAAAAGAAAGACTTTTAATATTTTTTTTTCCTTTATTTATAATTAAATTAAATAAATCACAACTTAAAATTTCTTTAATTTTATTTTGAATATCATTATCATCAAAATATATTAAATCTTTTATAAGAGAAATAATAGAATTAATAATTGAAGTATTATCAATTTCATTTGAAATAATAATTTTAATAATATCAAATATTTGAAAAAGAATATCTTTATATTTTTCAATAATTAAAATTTCTAAATCATAAAGTAAAAATCTTATGAAATATATTATAACATAAATCATTGAGTTTAAAATTTTAATACTATTTGGATTTAATTTTTCATCAACAAATATTATATATTGAGAAATGAAATCTAACATTAATTGAATATTATCTAAATATTTAAAGTTTATATATTGTTTTTTAATTGTATTTTCTTTTTCTTCTTTTGTTCGATAATTTTTAAAAAAATATAAATTTAAATCATAAAAATTATTTTCGTTTTTCATTGATAAAAATAAAATTATTGTTAAAATTAAACTTAATGAAAATTTATTTTCTTTGTTTAAATCAAATAATTGATTTATTCCATTTTCAAATAAATTTTCATATATTTTCAATTTTTTTATTATTAATATAAATACTGAAGATATTGATTTTAGAAATTTTACTTTTTCATTTGATTGAAAATCACATAAATTAAAGTTTTTAATTATTTTTTCAGAAATAAAATCAAAAACAAATTGAATTGTTTTTTCATTTGTAATATTAATTCTAGAATTAAGAAAAGAAGAACAAATAATTTTAAAAATTTTTCTATCATTAAGTTTTAAACATAAATTTAAACAAAAATCCATTAATTTTCCATCTTGAATATCACATAAATAAATATTAATTTTTTCTTTAATTAAACTATATAAAAACACTTTTTTTAATTCTTCTTTTTCATTTCTTGCAATAAATTTACATAAACATTTAAATATTTCTTTTTGTTCATTTTTATTTTTTGAATTTAAATTATTCATTAAATTTTCAATAATATTTTTATATTTAATACCTAAATAAATGCTGTTGTTTTGAGAAAATACTTTTAAAATAATTTTAAAAATTGGAACTCCATGAGTTTTACCAATTATTTTACCATTTTTATTTATTTTAATTTCCATAAAAAAATTCATTAAAAATTCTTTTCCAATTAAATTTAAACTTTTAATGATTCTATAATAATTATCTCCTGAAAATTCATCATTTATTTTATCCATTAAGAAATTACTTATAGGTGTAAATAACATATTTTTATTTTTTTCAATAACATAATATGAAATTTCATATCTAAATTTATTTTTTTTTTTATTTAAATTTAAAACCAAAACTCTTAAAACTTCTTTTGGAAATTCTGAATATTCACTTATTAAATTACTTATTGTATTTTTTATATTTATGAAAACCATTTTATTAATTTCATAAAAACCATTTTCAACAATTTTCATAAAATTTTCTATAATATCAGATATTCTATTTTTAAATTTAGAATTAATTAATAAAGATAATAAATTTAATTTTGCAAATCTATTTATAATATATTCAAATCTTAGATTATTACTTTCTTTTTCTTTTGCAAACAATAAAAGCCAATTTATTAAATATTCAAAATAAAAATTTATTATTTCTTTTTCAAAAGGAAGTTCAGGTGCTGTTATTTTCATTATATCTACAAAACAACAAATTAATATACATGATATTTCATCATATTTTATATTATTAATTTGAAATTGTTCAAATTGAGATATTTTTTTAAATATTGAAATTACATTTTGTTTTATTTCTTCTTTTTGAAGTGAATTATTTTTACATAAATATGTTGATAGTTTCTATATTATTTATATTTAATTATACTTTTAGTTGAGATGTTATTTCTTCTTTTGATTTTATTTTATTTGGAAAAAAATTTGGATTTAAAAGTTCTTTTTCTGTTTGTTCCATTTTTTTAAATTTAAAAAAAAAATAAATGTAAAAAATAATTTATAAAATATTTTTTAAATAATCATTATAGATAGTATTTATGAATGAATTATTTGAGTTAATTTAAATTGAAAATATAATTAAAGATTTAATTTTAATAAATAAAGGAAATAAATATACTTCATTTAAACTTTTATTCTTTCAAAAAATAATATATATAATCACCTAATTGTTAAATTTATAATTTTCATCTTTTAAAATAAATATTCTGTTTATTAATTTATAAATAAATATATTAATGATGTTAAAATTAATCTAATTAAGAATTTACTTAGATATAATATATTATTATAAATTAGTTTTTTTTTAAAACTAAAATAAATTAATTGTATATGAGTTTTTAAATTAACTTCCTATTGAAAGAAAAAAAAATTTATCAAATTTTAAATAATCCAGGAAAAAATTTTAAAAAAATAAATTTATTAATAATTTAAAAATTTTATTTAATTTTCTAAAAGTGAATAACATTCATTTCCATTAAAAAGAAATGAATTATTGAATTGATGAAAACCAGAATAAGGAGATACATTTATTTCTTGAATAATTTCAAAAGTCTCATAATTAAGCACTAAAATTTTGGATGAATTGTTTATAATAAAGAATTTCTTACTCTTCCATTCAAAAATATTAATTCTTGATATATAATACTTTATTATAATTTCAATTTGAAAATTATTTATATTAAGAAATAAATATCCCCCATCTTGGTTCGAAACTATTATAAAAGGATTCAAAAAATTTAAAAAATTAAATATTTCAAAATTACAAGTTCTAATAATTTTATTTTCCTTAAAATTAAAAAATATTTCTCCTTTAGATTGGTTTTTGTTATAAAAAATATGATTTTCATTTATTATAATTCCTTCTTTATAATCATTTATTTCATAATATTTTGGATAAGAATCAGTAAATAATTCTATAATACCATTTTCTCTTTCAATAAAATAATTTTTCCAATTTTTCCAACATTTGAAATTTGTTTTTAAAGAAAAAGTTTTTTTTAATTGATAATATATACCAATTTTTTCCCAAATTTCATAATTTTTATCATCATAAAAAAAAAAAGCAATAAAATTTTTTTTTATTTCAATTATTTTATCAACTTTTTTAATTGTATTAAAGGAAGATATTTCTTTAAATTGAGTATTAAATATTTTAACTTTATTCTTATTATAATTTATTAATATTTGATCTTCTAAAACTTTTATACTACTAAAAGGCAAATTTATTTTTTTAACTGAAAAAATTTCAGATTTTTTTGGTTCCAAACTAAATAAATTTTTTTTTAAAGAGTTTATAAAAGCAAAAACATTACTAATAACAGAACAATATGAATTAACTCTATAACTATTAAAATGACATTCAGATATTTATTGAAAATTTAAATTTTTTTGATAATTAAATTCTTCAAATAAATATTGAGATGATAAAAAAATTATTTGCAAAGTTAAAAAGAAATTTTGATTTTTATTATAAAAATTTTTAAAATTTTCAACCATTATATCTCTTTTTTCTAATAAATTAAGTCTTTGATTTCTTTTTTCTTTTAATAGTTCATTTTTATTTTCCTCTATTGTTTTAAATAAAAATTTTTTATGTTCTTCAATATTTTTTATATTTTTTAAATATTTTGTATTCAATTTTTCAAAATATTTTGTCAATTGATCTTTTTCTTTTTTATTTATTTTTATTTTTGAAAAATCAAGAATATTATGATATTTATGTTGTGAAAAGCAATAATCACAAATATTTATTTTACAATGAATACAATAACCTTGAGAATTAGCATTTGAATGATTAAAACATTTATAATTTACATTTTCAATTAAAATTAAAGTATGCTTTTTTTTATGTTTTTTTATACACAATTTACATTCAACATTTTTGCATTTTGAACAATAATAAAAGTTAAAATTAGAATATTTTTTTGAACAAGACACACATTTTATGTTTTTAAATGGAGAATTAGTTAATTCCAAAAAATTAATAATTGATATTTTTTTCTTCTCACATGAACATTCCCATATTAGTTGTTCCATATTAAGTAATATTATATATGGAGTCATAAAACATTTAGAACAAATTAAATTATATTTATCATTCTCTTTTAATTGCTTAAACATTTATTATTTTTTTATGAAAATGGTTTTATATATCAAAAAAAGTTTATAATTTGAATCAAGAATTAATTTTAGTAGTCAATTAATCAATAAATTAATGATTAAGAATATAACTAATTTCCTTTTTAATGAGTTCAATATAAATATTGAACAAAATTATGATATATTAAATAATTTTTAATCTTTGATTATTTATAAATAATAAGCAATTATTCCCTTCATTATATTTATTTTTAATAGGATTACTAAAAGAATCAATGATTTAAAATTAAATATATAAAAAAATATAGTTTAAGTCACTTAAAAAAATCACTTTTGTTATATATTGATATTTCATTTTATGAATAATTAATTATAAAAGAAAAAAGATTACCATAATAAGATAAAACAATTTTATAAATAAAAAGAAGAAGACTTCTTTTTAATGAATATCACTTATTATTATATATTGAACACTATTATTTTTAGAATAAAAAATAAAGGAATTTTTATATTTTTCCTTATATGATTTTAACATAAATTAATTTAGAATATTAAATAAAAAGAAAAAATAATCATTTATATTCGAATTACAATATTCTATTTTTACCTATAATCATTATTTTCTTTTTTTTTGGATTGATTTCTTATTTTTTTTTGTTAATGAAATTATAAACTTCAAATTTTTATTGTGTCATCTTCAGAATAAGATACAATTGAACCATTTTTCAATCTAATTGAACAAGTAATCTTTTTGAGCATTTTTAATAAATGAAGATATTCATAATAATCATTTTTATATTTTTCATCTTTTACTCCTCCAACTGAAAATATTCCTTTATCTTCAATTAAATTTATTGATATATTTAAATGATTATTTTATTAATTACTTTATTATTTCTTTCTTTGAATCTAAATTTCTTTAATTTATTCCTTCTAATAATACTTTTATATTTATTAATCTACTCCAATTTAATGCTAATCAAAAGAAGTTTCTTTACAAATTTTAATTAAATGAAAAAAAATATTTTTATTGTTCAAAATATTACTTCCATCTAATCAAAAAAAATTTTTGTCTTCTAACAATAATGAATATATCTAAGAATGAATTATTATGCAAAATTTTTTATTATTTTCTTTACAAAATTTCATTGCAGCACCCTCAGAACATGAATTTAAATTCCAATTTAAAAATATTTTATATCTTTAATCAATATGGCTTTTTCAATTATTTATAAACATTAATTTTCATTTTTAATCCACAATTTTATATGTGAATTAGAATAAGAAAATATTATTAATTGAAATAATAAAAGAATATACTGAAATAAAATAATGAAATAAAAAATTCTATAATTATATTTATTGCCATTCCTTTTATGAAATAATTTTTTTATAAAGTTTTATATAGATTTTATTTTAATTTATTTTTCAAAAAAATAAATAAATAAAAAAAGTATCTATTTTAAATTTATATATATAAAATAGTCTTAAAAATATTTTTTTAATATATTAACAATAACAATTTTTTAAAAGAAACTACTGAAATTTTCTATACAAATCCTAATTTATTTCAGTTGTTTAATTTATTTATAATTTAAAATCTCAGAATTAATCCTGACAATTTTTTACCTAAATTAAAAAAATAATAATTAAGTTATCAAAATTATAAAATTCCATAATCTTAAAAATTACTATTTTCTTTTGAATGATAAATTATTTTTTTATTATTAGAATTACCTTTATAATAATTGCCATTCAAGCAATTATTGACTTCATTAATAATTTTTAAAGAATCATTTCTAATTAATATATTTTTAAAGTTATTAACAAAATTTAAAGAATTTTGTACTTCATTATATAATCTCTTTATTTTTTCTTTCTTTACTTTCATTTGAGGTATTATATTTTCTAAAACATTTAAAGGATCTTCTCCTTCTCTTATTCCTATTTCTATTTCATTTCCTTTATCATCTATTTTAATTTTAAGATTTAATATTATTTCTTTTTCTATTGGTTTTTTCATAATAAAAGGTTTAAATTTTTTTGGATTTATTATTTTAGGATAATTTACAATTATATCTCTCATATAAATATATTTTTTTTTATTTTCTGATGTTTCTATATTATTATTTTTTAGATAATTATCATTATTTATATTTATAAATTGTTTTTGTTGATTTATATCATTATTATTTAAGAACAGATTATAATAATTTTTTTTTTCAATATAATTTTCAATGTTATTAACAGTTTTTTCTTTATTATTATATTTTTGAATTGATTCTATATTATAATAATTTTTGTATAAACTGTAATCTGGGTATAAATTTATTTTATTTAAATAATCTAAATATAAATTTTCCGCATTATTATTTTCATTACATTCACCATTTATATCAATTTTAGAAAAAGAATTTTTAACCTTATTTTTATTCTTCTTTTTATTCTTTTTTTTTTTCTTTTTTTCTTTTTGTGATTGATGAGGAAAAATTATAATATTATCAAGATTATTTGTTTTATTAAAATTATCATTTGAATTAATATCAGTTTTAAGGTTAAAAATATTTTCAACAGAATTTGAAATTTTATTTTTGAATAAAAATTTACCATTAAAATCAACATGATTATTATTGAATGAATTGTTTTCACTAGGACTTAAATTATTATTTGTTGTAAATGATGTTGTATCTTCAGATTCATTTTCTTTAAATAAACTTAATTTAGGACTATTTTTTAAATTAAAACTTTTTTGATTAATATTTGATACATTATTATCTATTGTATAATTTGAATTATTTAAATTTCCTTTTTTATTTTCTTTTTTCGTTTTTTCACTTTTATTTTCTCTCTCACTTTCATTTGATTTATTATATCTTTTTTCCTTTTTAATTTCATTTTTGATTTCGTTTTTCTTGTTTCTTTTATTTTTGTTCTTTTTTTTATTTTCAAAATTCTCTAAATTTTGATTTGGCTTTTTATAATTATCATTTTTTTGATAATTTTTCTTCGGAAAAAGTGAAAGGCCTTTATATTCGTTTGTCGAATTAAATTTTTTGAAATCATAAATGTTTTTATCTGATTGAGAAGAATAATCTAATAAGTTTTTTTGGTTAATATTATTTTTAGCATAATAAATATTTTGTTCGTTTGAAAGAAAATTATACGATATATCCATAATTAATGAGGTTTATTAAAATAAAAGTTAATTTTTTATCTTTTATGATAAGGTATGTTCAATTTATTTAAAGATATTTATATTACTGTGTAAATCATTATTTATCAATTAAATTTTAAAATTTTATTTTATGAATGTACTTCTTGAAATAAAGAATTTTATTATATTTAATATAAATGATATATCTTTTTGTATTTTTAAAAAGAATCGTTTTATTTTATTTTTGGATTATATTTTAACCAATAATTATTTAAATTTGATTTTTTTATTTTCTTTAAATTTTGACATATTTTATTATTCAAAAATTTCCATTTTATTATTTTTAAAAAATTATATTCTTTATCCATTTTTTATTTAAATTTTAGTGTTTTATAAGGATTTTTTTATTTTTCGGAAAGATTATTCTTTAATATTTGTGGTGGTTATTTTTTATCAGTTAATTATAAATTATAATTATTTATATCATTGATTTGTAAAGGAAATATAATCAATAAACTGTTAATTTTGTTATTTTTTACACTTTTTTTTTCTCACGCAAAAAAATGCTGGAAAACTTTCTTGATTCTGATTTTATTTCAAATAGATAAAATTTTAAAGTAATTTCTTTAATTTAATCAAATTTTACTATGAATTAATCAATTTTTCGTTTATTATTATATTTCCTTTATTTTTTTTATTAATTTTTTTTAATGGCGAATAATGCATTTTTCTTATTAAATATGGATCAATTTTATAATAATTGATTTTTTATATTAAGTATTTATTTTATTTATGTTTAATAAACATTAAAAGGTTAAAATAGTTAATTTCTTTTTTTTTCTAATTTTTATTCCACTTTCCATATAATATTTTATGTCAAACTCTTAAAATATTATTAAAAACTCATAATATTTAAAATGATGAGTTAAATATAATTAATCAATATTTTAAATTAATTTCTTTAGAATCACGCATAAAAATATTCTC
>JAEEGK010033430.1_pt1 | contig 10003 bp, 7 predicted proteins | sample 8958771 | NCBI WGS metagenome assembly JAEEGK01 (sample SAMN16246547, study PRJNA631951) | gut metagenome | biome: gut microbiome; feature: rumen; material: SC-attached | host: Bos | place: Iran: Karaj | collected 2018-10 | reverse complement strand
ACGATCCTGGAAGTCCTTCCATGTGAAGTTGTTGTCTTTGGTCTCAGGGGCATTGGCTGTCAGCACGTAGCGCAACACATCCTGCTTACCAGGCATATCAACCAAATACTCATGCAACCAGACAGCCCAGTTGCGTGAGGTGCTGATCTTGTCGTTCTCCAGATTCAGGAACTCGTTGGCGGGCACGTTGTCGGGCATGATATACTTGCCGTGAGCCTTCATCATCACAGGGAAGATGATGCAGTGGAACACGATATTGTCCTTACCGATGAAGTGTACCAGACGGGTGTCCTCGTCCTGCCACCATTTCTCCCAGTTGCCCCATTTCTCAGGCTCGCGGTCGCAGAGCTCCTTGGTGTTGCTGACGTAACCGATGGGGGCGTCGAACCAAACATAGAGCACCTTGCCGTCGGCTCCCTCAACAGGAACGGGAATACCCCAATCCAGGTCGCGGGTCATAGCACGGGGCTGCAAATCCATATCGAGCCACGACTTGCACTGTCCGTAAACGTTGGGACGCCACTCCTTGTGCTCCTCCAGGATCCACTGCTTCAGCCAGTCCTGATAATCGTTCAGGGGCAGATACCAGTTCTTGGTCTCCTTCAGCACTGGGGTAGAGCCTGAGATGGTTGACTTGGGATTGATAAGCTCTGTGGGCGAGAGATCGCGTCCGCATTTCTCACACTGGTCGCCATAGGCACCCTCGTTGTGGCAATAGGGACATTCTCCTGTCACGTAACGGTCGGCAAGGAACTGCTTGGCCTCCTCGTCGTAAAGCTGGGCAGTAGTCTCCTCCGTCAGTTTTCCCTCGTCATAGAGTTTGCGAAACCAATCGGCAGCAAATTTATGGTGGATGTCGGAGGTGGTGCGGCTATAGATGTCAAAGGAGATACCGAACTCTTGGAACGAGTCCTTAATCATCTTGTGATAACGATCCACCACGTCCTGTGGGGTGATGCCCTCCTTGCGGGCTCTCACCGTGATGGGCACACCGTGCTCATCGCTTCCGCCGATAAACAACACATCCTCCTTCTTCAGTCTCAAGTAACGTACATAGATGTCGGCTGGTACGTAAACGCCAGCCAGATGACCGATGTGAACACCACCGTTTGCATAGGGCAGTGCAGAGGTCACCGTAGTCCGCTTAAATTTGGATTTTATCCTACCTTTTTCACACTCAGCAGAACAAACTGGTTTGTTCTGCTCTCGTTTATCCAAAACGTTCTTTTCTGCCATTATTCCTTATTTATTTTTATAATTTGTGTGCAAAGGTACGATTAAGTGAGCAGAAAACCAAAAGAATTTTGAGTTTTCTCGAGCGTGAGTACCTTCGACGTTAGTCAAAGTTACAATTTTTTATGAACAAAATGGCATGAACAATGAACTTTTTTCTTACCTTTGCACCCATGGAAAAAGAAGAGAAATACAGATTACTGACTGCACAGGTCAAGTCGTTGATTGATGGAGAGACGGATTTCGTCTCCGTAATGGCTAATGTTTGTTCCGTTATTCACGAAGCGATGGGATTCTTTTGGACCGGTTTCTATGTCGTGGATGAGGAGAGTCACGAACTGCATGTGGGACCTTTCCAGGGTAGTGTGGCATGTATGCATATTGCCTACGGTCGGGGTGTGTGTGGAACGGCATGGAAAGAGGCCCGGACCATCGTCGTTCCTGACGTCGAAGCGTTTCCTGGACATATCGCCTGCAGCAGTCTCTCGCGTTCTGAGATTGTAGTGCCCCTTTTCAACCAAGAAGGTCAGGTGAAAGCAGTCCTTGATATTGACAGCAAGGAACTGAACACTTTTGATGCTGTTGACCAGCGCTGGTTGGAGGAAATCGCCAAAATGCTTTAGCGTTTCCCTGCTTTCTCCATATCACGGCGTGATTTCGACTTGGTGACCAACCAGACACCGCTGAACACAAGGATGACAGCCAGGGCATGGGTGGGTTTCAGAATACCGATGCCCATCAATAGCGAAGCACCAACGGAAACTATGGGCTGAACATAATTATAGACCGATACAACGGTAGGACGCAGTGTGCGCTGGCCTATCATGGTCAGAATATAACAAATGAAGGTGCCGATGCATACCACATAGCTTATCTCCCACCACGTTTTCGCAGGAATAGGTGCCGAAACTACCTCGTTGACATGTGTCACAGTGAATGGCAATAGCAGGAGTGTGGCCCACGAAAACATGTATTTGTTAATTGTAAATACGTTGTAGCGGCGTATCAATGGATTGAAGAGCGACAGATAGAGCGCGAACGAGAACTGGGCAAACAGACAGAGCAGGTCTCCACGGATGTCGCCCACCTTGCCGTCGGCATGGGTGGCAGAGGTGAGTATCAGCATCAGAGCACCGGAACAGCCCATCATCACACCCAGCGCTTTCTTGCCAGTGATGGGCTCCTTCAGTATCAAAGCCGAGAGCAACATGGCGAAAATAGGCATCGAAGTGGTGACGATGCTGGCATTGATGGGTGATGTGAGGCTCAGTCCGATGGTGTAGCAGCATTGGTTGAGTATCAATCCGAAGACGGCAGCACCGATAAACATCAGTTTGTCTTTCAAAGGAACATGCTCTTTCGGAGCCACTAACGACGCTATCCAGAACAGCAGACAGGCACCGGCTACGCGGAAAGACACCATCGTGATGCCGTCGATGCCGTTGCTCATCGCGTCTTTCCCTACTGGAGCCATCAAGCCCCAGCCAGCACAGGCTCCAAACATGGCCAGATGCGCTATCAGTGCTCGGTTATTGTTCCTTTCCATCATCCTTGCTTTGTTAAAAAGAAAAATCCGCAAGCGACTGATAATCAGTTTTCTTGCGGACTATCTTGGTGATCCGTTTGGGGCTCGAACCCAAGACCCCAACATTAAAAGTGTTGTGCTCTACCAACTGAGCTAACGGATCTACCTTTTTCGAAATCGGTTGCAAAATTACATATAAAAAATGAATCTGCCAAATTTTCGGGATGTTTTTTCTTTTTAATGTTCATGAAGGTGCCATACATGGAGCACTTTGCGGCGTATGGCAACATAGTTGAGTACCAATACTGTCAGATAGAGTGCCAGGCCTGTCAGAAGGGCAGGGTAGAGGTTGGCGGCACTGTAACTGGGGTACAACTGGCCGAACAATGGCAGATAGTAGCCTCTCAGCATGATGGCAATAACTACCGACAATGCCAGCACCAGCGTGTTGAGGCTGATGGTGAGCAGATGGTAGGGGCGTGCCACAGCCTGAGGCGAATAACCTATGAGCAGCAGAGTGTCTATCTTCTCCGTATTTTTCTGAAGCAACAGGAAGATGCTTAGCAGTAGGACGTAGAAAGCCAAGGCACTGATGATAAGACCTACCACAAGGACAATGCTGATAATGATACGCAGGAAATGGGCTGTACGTGCTGCTTCGGCATCGTTGGCTTCCGTTTCGTAACTGTGGTCCTTGAGAAATGTCGCTATCCGTTCGTCGGCAGGATTGCTGACGGTGAGGATGAGTCGCGAAGGCTCTGGTTGGCGGTCAGGCGACAGGGTGGCGTTCATCTCGTCCATGAATGTCTGAGGTACGAGAATGGTGTTGAGTTTCTTTGAGAAAGCCACCACGCGACCTGACAGTTCTTTGCTTCCGACACTCCCTCGGAGGTAGAACCGTATCTTAATCATCGACACCAAACTCTCGGAGAGGGCTGGCAGTCCCTGACTGCTGGCAAATCCGAAATTATAGAGGTCCAGATAGTTGCGAGGCAGGATGATGGGCACCTCGTCGTCGCCCTCATGCCACTGCCAGCGCGACAGATCGACATCAATGAAATCGTCAGGCACCGCTTCGAAGAACATCTCCGTCGAAAACTCTACGCCCAGTTTCCTACTGCCCAAAGTGGCTACCACACTGAAAAGCGATGGTGTGAATGTGCCAGCTTCCTTGACGAAGGGTTGTTGGCTGACATCGGCAATCTCCTCTGCCGAGAACGTGGGAGCCTTGCCTGTCAGGGTGCGAACAGTACTCACATGCTTCGCCATCACCATTTGTCCTGGCTTCAGAAAACTGTCGTTGCCAGTGAACATCGGGATGATGTCGGTGGCAAACTGCACTGCTGCCAGTACAATCGTCATACCACAGAGGTTGGCGAGCACGAAGCCCGCCAACTGTCCTGCGTTGATATGTCGGCTGAGAAGCCGATAGAGTATTCTGTTCACTGATAAGGATTAAAACTGGCGGAGAGCCATATCTATTATGTACTGGACGGGATCCTTGCTCTCGTCATCCAACTTCAGTACAAGTTCGCCAGAAGTATCGCTGGTGTCATAGAATTCTATGGTCTTGAGATGTTCGCCAGCCATCTTGGCATTGCTTGCAGCACTGCTTGAGAACTGTTCTGTCAGCGTGCTGATGAGATCAATGTCGCAGAACAGGTAGAGGCGACGTCCGCTGACAACACTCTTGTCGAAACCACCCTTCACCTCGGTGAAGGCAGCATTATTCTCACCAATGGCAACAAAAGAGGCACCATCCTTGAAACCGAAGTCGATTCCCTTTTCGGGTTTCATACCATTCTCCTTGGCAAAGTCGATGATACTGCCGTCCTTGGTCTTTATATAGGCAGCTGCATCAGGAAGATTGCCCTTGAACTCGCCTACGCCAATGGCAAAGTCACCCTCGATAGCCTCCAGAATCTTCTTGACGATGTCCTGCTGGTCTGCTGCGCCAAGCTCTGCCAAAACACCGTTTTTCTCCATGGTCTCATACAGTTTCTTGCCGTTGATGTTGGTGTACAGCATAAAGGCACCCTTGGGGAGATACTTCAGATAGTCACCGGCAATCTTGCCGCACATATCGGCTGACTGCTTGATATAGTTCTTCCAAGCGTCAGACTTGGCCAGGCACTCGAAACCAAATTTGGCCTCACCCTTATCGGTGCTGAGGTCGATCAAGACGCTGAGGTCTTTCAACTCAGCACCCTCAGGCAACATATTCTTGGTAATCTGGCCTTCAGCAAGGGTCATAGGGATAAGAGCCTTGATGAATCCCTGGGCTGCAGTGAGCTTGGCGAAGTCTTCGCTCTCAGCCATCGTGCCCTTGGTGTCGTCGTTCTTGAATTTGGCAATGATATCGTCAATTTTCTTACCCTGAGTGATATAGAATACCTCGTCGTTGAAGAAAACAGCAGCCTGACTGTCTTCCAGATATTGTACTCCGTCCTTCTCCTTAACTACACTTTCAGAGCCTCCTTCCTTGGAAAGGGTGTTCAGCAACTGTGTGAAATCGTCTTTGTCCAGGATGGTTCCGAGGGCAGCAAAGTCGTTTTCATCAGTACCGAATAAATAAATAGGTTCGCGTAAGTCCAAACCGGCCTTGGCAGGGTCGTCCACAATCTTCTTGACGAGATCCTTCGACTCCTGGTTCTTGGCGCTGCTCTCGACAGTTTCCAGAAATTTCTTCTTGGCTTCCTCGTTCTCGCCCAGCTTAGCCTTCTCGAACATCTGCTTTACGTCGATGCTGACAACTGCGGCATTGTCAGGGATGAACCTGGCATTCTTTGAAGATTTTGCACACGATGATAGTACAAAGACTACAATGAGCAGCAAGTACATCAGATTGGTTTTCCTCTGTTTCATAACGTTCATGTTTAAAGGGTTAAAGATTGGTATAAACTCAATTTGTTGGCAAAGATATAAAAATAAAGTGAAAAGTTCATAGTGAAACGTGAAAAATTTACATTCTGTTATTACTCTTTCACAAAAAATACTTATCTTTGCGACCGATTATGGGCATATTATATATTGTACCCACGCCTGTGGGCAACATGGAGGATATGACTCTACGTGCCATCCGTATCCTGAAAGAGGCCGACCTGGTGTTGGCTGAGGATACGCGCACATCGGGCATTCTGCTGAAGCATTTCCAGATTCAGCAGCATCTTCTTTCCCATCATAAATTCAACGAACACGGCACGAGTGCTTCCGTTGTGGAGCGCCTGCAGGCAGGTCAGACCGTTGCTCTTATCAGCGACGCAGGAACGCCTGGCATCAGCGACCCAGGCTTCTTCTTGGTTCGCGAGGCTGTGCGTGCAGGTATTGAAGTGCAGACTCTGCCTGGAGCCACCGCTTTCGTACCGGCTCTGGTAAGTAGCGGATTGCCCTGCGATCGTTTCTGTTTCGAGGGATTCTTACCTCAGAAAAAGGGACGTCAGACCAAGATTCAGAGTCTGGCTGACGAAGAACGGACGATGGTGTTCTATGAATCGCCCTATCGTGTGCTAAAGACATTACAGCAGTTTGCCGAGGTGATGGGGCCTGACCGCCAGGTGAGTGTCTGTCGCGAAATCAGTAAGGTGCACGAGGAGAGCGTGCGAGGCACGCTTGAAGAGGTGATAGCCCATTTCACTGAGCATGAGCCACGAGGCGAATTCGTGATAGTGCTGGCAGGGAAGGGGAATTGATAATTGAGAATTGATAATTGAGAATTTAAATTGAAATAAAATGAAAAAGATTTTGATTTTGGCACTTGGTGCCGTAGCAGTGGTGGCCTGCAAGCAGCAGGGACCAAAGACCGAGGATTTGATGATGGCTCAGCAGGCTGACTCACTGAACCTTATTATCCAACAGAAGGACAACGAGATTAACGACATGATGGCAACCTTCAACGAGATTGAAGAGGGTTTCCGTGCTATCAATGCCGCTCAGGACCGTGTGACGCTGGCAAAGGACGGCGAGGGAGCTAATCGCACCCAGCGCATCCGCGACAACATCGCTCAGATTCAGGAGACGATGCAGCACAACCGCGAACTCATCAACAAACTCAAGAACCAGCTGCGCCAGAGCTCTGTCAAGGGCGACGAGTTGCGTAAGACCATCGAGAACCTCGTGGCTCAGATGGAGGAAAAGGACAAGGAGATCAATCAGTTGAAGCTTGACCTGAAGTCACGCGATGTCCGTCTGGCAGAATTGGGTACTGAGGTGGCAGACCTGACTGTACAGAATTCTCAGCAGAAGTCTGAGATTACTCAGAAGACTGAAACTATCTCTGCTCAGGACAAGGCACTTAACACCGCTTGGTTTGTGTTTGGTACTAAGAAGGAACTGAAGGAGCAGCACATCATCGAGGATGGCAAGGTGCTCCAGTCAAACTTCAACCGCGAGTACTTCACCAAGATTGACATCCGCGTCGATAAGGAGATTAAGCTCTATTCGCGTTCTGCCAAACTGCTCACGGCTCATCCTGCATCCAGCTACGTTCTGGAGCGTGATGCCAACAAGCAGTATGTGCTTCGTATTACCAATCCTCAGATATTCTGGTCAACCAGCAAGTATCTGGTTATCCTTGTAAGCTAAACATTCTTCGCTATGAGAAAATTACTGGCAGTGATAGGCTTTTTGGTATTGCTCATCGGATGTGGTGGCGACGATGCAGGAAGCGGTGGAAACAGCGGTGGAGTAACCATTATCGGTGGTGAGTCATTAACCTTTGGCTCCAGTGTTACCTCGCACGCAATCCAGTTGAGCGGCAGTGTGAGTTGGAGTGCCAAGAGCGACGATAACTGTAAGAACTGGTGCTATCCCTTCAAGGCGAGTGGCAACAGCGACAAAATCGTCCTGTGGGTAAGCCCTAACATCACCGATAAGGCCCGTTCCGGTAAGGTCACAGTTCAGTTAGGTGGCAAGAAACAGGAAATTTCCGTGTCGCAACCCGCCTTTACGGGCGATCTCGATACTTATGACTATCATCTGCCAGTAGTTTTCCATGTGATGTACCATAACAAGTCGGACAAGAAACAGAATCCCCCCGACAAGAGCCAGTTTACCAAAATCCTTGATGCCGTCAACAAACTCTATGCTGCCAATAACATGCATATCGTCTTCGAGATGGCTAAGTATAACGACGAGGGTGAGGAACTGGAGGAACCCGGCATCATCCGTAAGAAAGTTGACTTCAAGGAATATGACCCCCACGAGTTCCTGAAAGATGAAGACTATGCTGAAGATGTACAGAATCTGAAGAAATTCATCAATATCTTCGTATTTTGCTTCGCTCAGAGCAGTGATAAGTCGACCACTCTTGGACTCACCACACTGCCTATTCTTCCTACAGCATATCCTGATCCTAAAGACCTTCTGAATGAAACGGATGCAGCCAACGATTATGCCTACCTCACCACGCCTTTTGGCGTCTGCATCAATAACGAATTTATCGATGTGTGGCAGGACGAAGGAACTATTAAGGCTACATATATTGTTTCAACTGTAGCTCACGAGTTAGGCCATTACGTCGGTCTACTGCATACCTTCTCAGAAAACGAGTGCGAAGAAGATGACGGTTGTGACGATACCCACATCAGCGACTACGAGAATTATCTTGCATACATACAAAAATATCAAAATGATGAAATCGCGAAAGGTAGAGATCCAAATTCTTTTAATATCAAAGAACTAGGAACCCGTACCGATTGTAAGACAGGTGAGGAATTCATTGCCGATAATATTCTGGATTATGCTTATACCATTGGCGACGTATTCACTGCCGATCAGAAAAAGCGCACCCGCCATGTGTTGAAATATGGCGCTTTAACACCAGGTCCGAAACTCATCGACTACAACACTACGGGTATTGTCACCAAATCGACTAACAAGTCCAGCCAGCGAGCTGCAGCGTCGCGTCCAGGCATGGTGCAGACAGACCCCTGTCCGAAAGTTCCAGTCAATCGGCTGCCTCAGATTGGTTTGAAATAATATAATCGGGATGCCCTTGGTTGGGACATCCCGATTTCCTTATAATATATAAATAAGGTGTAACTTGGTCGGAGGTGTCTTCTTACACTTATTAACAAAACGCAAGATTTTTAGCACAAAATTGTACTAAAGAGGAAGAAAAAGGGGGTAAAATGTTAAAATATTGAGGAAAATTTCACTTTTTTCATAATTTTTTTTGCTGATTGTGAATAATTGTTGTATTTTTGCAAAATCTTGTGAGCAGACCCCCTGAAAGGGGAGGTGGATGTTCCGAGTGTACACCTCGCGTGTAGAGGTGTATGTGTAGAAAACGAAGAACGATTATTAAAGTTTAATTAAGTATAAAATAATTAATCAAGAGAGTGTTTATGGAAAAAAGACTAACGATGTTTTTTGCCGCGCTTTTCCTCATGATAGGAACAGCATTGGCACAAACTAAAGTTAATGGTACCGTGATTTCTCAAGACGACAATGAGCCAGTTATTGGCGCAAGTGTCCTTGTTGTAGGAACACAAGTTGGTACCGTAACCGATGCAAATGGACAGTTCTCGCTGACAGTTCCTGCTGGTAAGAGCACCCTTCGCATCACTTATGTGGGTATGGAGCCTATTGAAGTTAGTGCCCGTCCTAATATGAGAATTTTGTTAACCAGCGATCAAAAAGCTTTGGACGAAGTAATTGTGGTGGCCTATGGTACCCAGAAGAAGGCTTCGTTTACTGGAGCTGCTTCGACGATTAAGTCAGACAAGATTGAGAAGTTGCAGGTTTCTAACTTGTCGAATGCCTTTGAAGGCCAGGTAGCTGGTGTTCAGAGCTTCTCTTCAAGCGGTACTCCTGGTAGCGGTTCTACTATTTTGATTCGTGGTATCGGTTCTATCAGTGGAACTCAGACTCCATTGATCGTTGTTGATGGTGTGCCTTATGAGGGTTCTCTGAACTCTATTCCTACTCAGGACATTGAGAATATCACCATTCTGAAGGATGCTGCAGCCAACTCTATGTATGGTGCTCGTGGTGCCAATGGTGTTATTATGGTTACCACTAAGGGTAGCAAGACAGGACGTGCGAAAGTGAACTTTGAAGCACGTTGGGGTTTCAACACTCGTGGTGTGAAGAACTATGATATTATTTCAGATGCCGGTGAGTATTACGAAATGATGTATGAGGCTTATCGTAATAGTCTGATTGAAGAGATGGGTTGGGCTGAAGCAAGTAATTATGCAGCAGAGAACCTGATTGGTAAAGTCTTGAAATATAACAAGTTCAAGG
>JAEEGK010033427.1_pt1 | contig 10003 bp, 23 predicted proteins | sample 8958771 | NCBI WGS metagenome assembly JAEEGK01 (sample SAMN16246547, study PRJNA631951) | gut metagenome | biome: gut microbiome; feature: rumen; material: SC-attached | host: Bos | place: Iran: Karaj | collected 2018-10 | reverse complement strand
CTGCTGTCACGAAAACATAGATTTTATGACAGAAGTATTAAGCAATTTACCACCAGATAATGTTAAATATCATATTAATCACGGACATCGTGGTATTGAATACGATACGAATATCAGAAATGGTAATGTTGATGATTGGATTAACTTAGCATTGAATGATTTCAAAGAATATAATATGTGTGCAAGAATGGATATTGAACGAATCGTTGTATTACCATCACAGCCACCAGAACCAGTTGGTGAGTGGTATTCTATCTGTGTAAGATTCAAGAATCATACGACATTCAGATTTAATCATAGTCTTGAACAAATTATGGATATGAATTTGAATATATTTATATCATATATTCTGTCAGAAATAGAGAAAATGTGTAAGCATAATTTATTTCAAGATACAATGAAACTGGATGAAGCCATTGAACATTGCAGAGAGATTGCAAATCAATGTGAAATAAGTAATAAAGATAGAATCTCTGCTGGTTTTATTGATACCTGCTGTAAAGACCATCTACAGCTAATGGAATGGCTGATGGAACTCAAGAAGTATAAGATGAAATATGGAGAACTTGAATAATGGGAATTGATGTAGAAAAAAGTTTGAATGATTTGTACAATTATCAGCAACAAAATATATCACGATATTATGAATTGAAACATTATATAATGTTTGTTGAAGCTGTTGCTTTTATTGTTTTGTGGATAGCAATATTTGCGTTTATTAATGCTTTGGATGCAAAAAATAAAATTGAAGAACATCTTAAAGAATGTCATTCTGAAACAGTTGTTGAGAAAGGGAAATAATATGCAAGAAATTAAGATGTATAAATGTGATTTCTGTGATTACCAGACCGATGATGAGCGTGAATGTAAAAAGCATGAATATGAAGAACATGACAGTTGGGCTATTCACTGTGTAAAGTCATTAAGAGATTATTGTACAGTGAAACGCAGAAACAACACATGTTCAAAATGTCAGTTCTTTGTGAACTGTAGATGTTATTTGGAATCACAAATACCTGAAGACTGGAAAATGTTTATGGATTTTGTAAAATGACAAAAGAAGAATTTGAAAAAATGGCTAACAAGATACTGGATATGCGGTTCAACAATGGTCATTGCCGAATATCTATGTATGTAGATGAAAAGAATCATGCAGTATTCGCTTGGAATAAGATAACATCGATTGACAATCAGTTCAGCAAGTTAGAAATAGAAGAATACTGCAAAAATGTGAATAGATGTGTAATCGCCGCAGACACACTAAGTCAGGTATGGCGATTGATTGGAGATAAGAAATGACATTTGTTGATACAATTAAAAGTGTATTACAAAAGCTTACATCTTCTTTACCATATTCGATAAATACATGTGGTAATAATGAAACATTATATGTTTTACAACGATTTACAAAAGAAGAAATTCGCATAATTTATATGTGTTGTTATCAGATGATGAAGATGATTGACCATAAAGCAGAGATAGAACCAAATATACATATAACGATTATTGATGGAGATAAGAAATGAGTTGTTTACAACATGATTTACATGAGAAAGAAGAGATGGAAGAATCATATCAACGGATTCAAAAAGCTAAAACTGCCGCATTGCCAGAATTGATTCAAATACAAAATGATTTTATAGACGGTAAGATAAATTTACTTGAAGCAATGAAACATGGTTATTTTGCTATTCTGAAAAAAGAGGCAGAACTTTTAGAAGGTGAATTGGAAAAGAATCAGAACAGACCAGAAGTTAAAGCGTTCTTTGAAAAGATAAGAAAGGAAAATCAAGATGGTTCAACCACCATATGTAAGTGAAAAATATGAACCTTGTTATGTAGAAGATATATTCCATTGTGAACAGCAGATACGCTCGATTGTTCCTATAAAAGACGAATCAATAAAAGATTATCCAGATGCTATAAACAAATATGACAAGCAATGGATAATAGATGCACTAAGGTTTTATGTCTATTATGTCCATTCCATTTATTTTTCATAATATTCTATAATATTTTCGATTGAACATTTGAAATGGGAACATAATTTATCAATAAGGGAAAGAGAAACAAATTCGTTTTTAGATAACTTTGCTAGAGTTCTCGAACTACAACCAGTTATCTTCATAATATCGGTTTTATTCAAATTATTGTCTATTAATAGACGGAACAATGGTTTATATGTAATCATTTAAATACCTCCTAATTTAATTATAACATATTTTTTATAAAATTAAAAGAAAAATGTAAAAATATATAAATTATATTTACATTTATAAAATATTATGTTATAATAAAGAAAATTGGAGGTCATAATGTTAGTTGCATATAAATATAGACTATACCCAAATAAGGAACAGAGAATATATTTCTCTAAATGTTTTGGGTGTAGTCGTTTTATATACAATAAAATGTTATCTGACAAGATTGAATATTATAAAGTCAATAAGAAAACATTGAATAATACTCCAGCTCAGTATAAGAAAGAATTTGAATGGCTTAAAGAGGTTGATAGTCTAGCTTTAGCAAATGCTCAGTTGAATCTGAATCAAGCTTTTTCCAATTTTTTCAAAAGACCTGAAACAGGCTATCCTAAATTCAAAAGTAGGAAGAATAATCATTTTTCCTACACTACAAATAATCAGAATGGAAATATAAGAATTGAAGGAAAATACATAAAACTCCCCAAGATTGGTCTAGTTAAATTGAAACAACATAGAAATTTTATAGGAACAATTAAATCTGTTACAATATCACAAGAACCAAGTCTTGAATATTATGTTTCTATTTTGGTTGAAACTGAATTAGATTTTAAACCTAATACCGGAGCAGTTGTAGGAATTGATTTAGGAATCAAAGAATTTGCTATAACATCTGATGGAATTAAAATAGATAATCCAAAATTTCTAAGGGAATCTGAAAAGAGATTAGCTAAGAAACAAAAGGAATTGTCTAGGAAAATCAAAGGGAGTAATAACAGAAAGAAAGCTAGAATTAAAGTAGCTAAAATTCATGCCAAGATTAAAAATCAGAGAAAAGATTTTTTACAGAAATTATCAACTAGGATAATTAATGAAAACCAAATTATTTGTCTTGAAGATTTATCTGTGAAAAATATGGTCAAGAATCATAAATTAGCTAAATCAATTTCTGATTGTTCTTGGTCTGAATTTGTGTCTATGCTTAAATATAAGGCTGATTGGTATGGAAGGGAAATTATTTTTATAGATAGATTCTATCCATCTAGCCAGTTATGTAATAAGTGTGGATATAAAAATCCAGAAATTAAGGATTTGTCTATTAGAGAATGGACTTGTCCTCAATGTAATACGTTTCATGACAGAGACATAAACGCATCTGTCAATATTCTCAACGAAGGTTTGAGAATTAGAACTGTAGGGACTACAGGGATAGCCTAGATAAACTTGTCAGGTTACTGATATTGACTAGGAAACCAAATCGGCTTTAGACGATTGGTAGTTCACCAAATGGAGGGAAGAAAATTATTATGGCTATTAGTTTAATACTGAATCGTAAAGAATATGAAGTGTTAAAAATTATTATGAATAATTATGGTCGTTCTAGTGACGTTTGTGATTGGTATAAACACTGTGACCATAACTGTGATAAGTGTGCTATGGAAACATTGAATCGTAAAATTGAAAGGGGAATATGAAATGGATATTGATACAGATACTAAACGTACAGTTAAAAACATAAATATAGATTCTGACAATGTTACAATTGATGGCAAGCCATTAAGACAGTTTATTATTGATACGATTGTCGATGGTATAAGAAAATTTCATAATCCAACTTCTGTTGATTATAAACTTTATAAACCACAGCAACAGAAGATTCTTAGTGATGAAGAAGTTGCAAGACAGTGCACACAAGCACAGAAAGCACAGATTGAAGAAATGCAGAGAAAAATCGCTGAACTCAATGTAAACGTATTAGTTAATAAATCAAAATATGATTTGATAAATGGAGAATAATAATATGTTAGAAACAAAAATTATGTTTCGTGTTAAATGCAGTAATTGTGGGAAATTTTTAAAATCAAAACCCAAAAGTCAGAATACTTGGTTTGAAAGCTTGCGAGATTTATGTTTTACAGGGCATGATTATGGTTGGAACTTTTATTGGGATTATCATAAAGTTTTGTGTCCAGATTGTCAGAAGAAAGGAATCAAAATATGACCGAACAAGAAATTATTGATTTTTTGAAAGATAATAAAAATCTTGGTATATGTTTTTTGTATATGCCTGAAGAAGTACGCACTTGGTGTGGAAAACATATGAAAGATGTTGTGAAACTAGATTCAAATTTTCCTGCAAAAAATACATCTCCGTTTAAACATAAGTGGCAGTATTTGGCTAGTTATGAAGAGTTTAAATATAATGACATTATTGCTTTAGAAGACCAATATGAATTGAAATCAGAAAACGAAAAAGGTGAATGGATTGAGTTTAAGTTGAAAGATGGTATGTTTTATGAAGTTCAACGAGGTACGTTTTATTCATGGTATGAATGGTCAAAATTTATGTCTGATAATCCAAGTTTTACACATTTTGGCGGTTATTATTATGGAATTGAACCTATTCCACGATGGTATATGTGTGAATGTGTTGCACCAACGGATTGTAATGGTAGTATTTATACAAGTTATACCGATGGTGATAAAAATATTAAACCACTAACACCGAAGAAAATAAGATTCTGGAGGGAAAGTAAATGAAACAGATTGCAATCGTGAGATATGAATGTTCTATATGTGGAGCAGAATTTGATGATGATGAAAAACAAAAATGTATTGAACATGAAATACAATGCAAGGAAAATATAAAGATAGAAGCACATTCTTTACGAAATATGTGTAAACGCTTATTAGAAACGGAAAATAAATGTAATGGATGTCCATTTTATAACCCAACAAAAGATAAATGTAGAATAAATAAACCTGCTGAATGGAATTTGAAATGAATAATATAAATTGGGAACAGAAAGAAAGAATAACATCGAATAAACCTATTACATGTATTATTGAATTTTATATAAAAGCAGCAATTCTATATGTAGAAAATAAATATGGTTCTTTTACGTTATTAAATCTTTTTAAAGCTATAAATGATGCAAAGGAAAATAAAAATGAGTAATGAAGATGAAGCTATGACAATTTTTAATATTTGTGTTTTAGTGGTTATTGTCGGATTGGTTTCTTTTGGTTGTGAAAGAAATAAGGAAGTCAATGTATTACGTGCAAAAGCGATTAAAGCTGGTGTTGCTACTATGACATACAATATTGAAACTGGTAAGGAAGAATTTGTATTTGATGTTGGGAAACAAAACAATGAATAATAAAAGATGATATTAAGAAAGGTTGAAATATGATATTTGTTAAACAGACAGATATGCCAGAATCGTGTCATGATTGTGCTATGTTACAATTTTATGAAGATGATAATAGTGGTGATTGTTATGATTGTAAGGCATTAGAATTTGTAGGTGAAGAATCTGATGTTTGTAATCGTACTCATTTATCTGAAGAATTACGAAAACGGCGTTCTCCAAAATGTCCGTTGCGGATAATACCGTTTAAATGTTTGGAAATGCTTGGAGGTATAAAATAATGAGTGAACAGTATGATAAATATTTGAAAGAACATATTGATAACGTACAGAAAGCTTGGAATGAATTAAAACCAATTTTACCTGTGGAAATTTCAAGTGTAATTGATGATACAGCAATGGAAATCCGAATAGAAGACCATGATAAAAGTAAATATTGTCCATTGGAATATCCAGCTTATGATGAATATTTTTATCCGAAGAAAACTGATAAAACTCAAGATGAAATTAATAAGGCGTTTGCATATGCTTGGAATCTACATCAGAAAGATAATACACATCATTGGCAGTTTTATGTTTTGTTAAACGATGACGGAACAACAAAAGTTCTCGATATGGAAATACATGCCATTCTTGAAATGTTCTGTGACTGGTGGTCATTCTCTTGGAAACAGAATAATCCTAGAGAGATATTGGATTTCTATAAATATAATCGTGATAAAATGCAGTTGAGTGAATACACACAGAATATTGTAGAAAAGCTGTTATCTATTGTAGATGAGAATTATTGAGGTGAAATTATGTGTAACTGTATCACTGAAATAATACAACGTATAAAACAAATAGACCCAGAAACTACAATCGAAGAAACTCAATATTACAAGGTTGGTAAAATGATTAAACTTGAACGGAGAATGTGTGCACATTATAAAGTTCGTTTAAGAGATAGAAACCATCAGTTTACCAATCGTAAGCATAAAAATATACTGGATTTTAAGTATTGTCCTTTTTGTGGCAAAAAATACCAATGATATTTATATACCTATTAGTTATATTATTGATATTACAGGTTTGTTACGCATTTGTTGCATTGGTTACAAATGATAATGATTGGCTTGCCCATTTGACTGAAAAGATAGTTAAATATTGGTTTGAACCGATTGAAAAAGACTTGCTGGATATTAAACCAGCAAGTTTTGTCGATTCTGATGGGGAACGTGTTTATGTAACAAGTGATAGAGAAGTTTTTTATGGCTATTATCCAGCAAAGGAACACGAAGAGGATATACTTTTAAAAATGTATCTCGATTATGGTCTTATAGACAAGCGTACCGCAGGTAAGCGTATTGAACGCAAATCACAAAATATGACATGGGAACAGTTGAGCGAAAAAAGCGGTGTTCCGATGGGTAGTATTGTATATGCTTTCATCGAAAAATATCCTACATTTCATGTAAGACTCAATCTTGATGAAATGATTAAATTATGTGTGGCTCTTGATATGTATATAGCAACTGTTCCTGTATGGGTGTTCGGTTGTGGTGTCAGTTTTGGTAGAAATTAATAATTAAAATGGCAACAAATTCTGTATTAAAGGAGATAAATAAATGGAAAAATTAAAAGCGTTAGAAGGTTATATAATGGTGAAGGTTCCTGTCCGATTGATTGTAACAGACAATGAACTTAAAAAATATGATAACGGAGACCAACAGGTACAGAATGATATTCATTGTTTGGCTACACAACAGATGGTAGATAATCTGGATATATCAGATAATGATGAACCAGAATTTGATGATGACAGGGATATAACTTTGGAAAAAGCTAGAAATTTTATAGAAGAATTTGGTTATATTGCTTCTCCAGATGCTATGAATATACTTGATGAAGGAGCAGATAAATGACTTGTCCATATGGTTGTAAATTCGATGCTTGTATCTGTGTAATGCGACATAACAATGCTGTAAGCCGTATGCGTAATCCAGAAGCATATGATGGTGATGAACGTAGTGATTACTATGCTTGTTATAATTGTAATGCTGTTAAATGTTTTATAAAATACAGGTCTAGGTTTTTCAAGAAACAGGAGGAAGAACTTAAAACAGAACAGGATTTTATTTCCAAGAATCCAAATTCGATTCGTGATAAATATGGTCGGAGAATTATTGCTTTTGGTAAGAATAACAGGTCTAAGCAGATGGGGGAGTAGATACTCCTGTCAAGAACGAACTCAAGGTAGACCCTTATATTCTTGACAGGTTTGTAAGGACATACGAAATTATCAAGGAAAATAATATAAAGACGTATGATGAATTATTACGATTTGTACAGTATAAGAACAAATCCAGTATCTATATCTATATCAGAGATAATAGAAAAGGTTTGGAAATTTTGTTCCAGAATAATCCTTTACAATAGTAAGTATAATATGGTATATTTATAGATACTGATAACATACTTAGATGGAGAGTTTAATAATGGATAAGCAAGAATTTGACAAGCTTAAAGAACGAATACATACAACCAGAGAACGTATTATATCAATGTTTACTGATATGAACGGTGCTACTCCTATGTTAATTGCAAAGTTGAAACTTGATATAAACATATTTGAAGCCGATTTGATTGAATATGGCGGTTATCTGGAAAATGAATGTACAAAAGAAACCCTTGAAAAAACACAGGTTGCGATTGCAAAGAAACACCTTGAGATTTTAAATAAACAATCAAATGATATGGATGTTGGTGGTGAAATTAGAAATAAATCATTTGAAATGCAGAAACGCAATGCTGAAATCCAAGAAGAATTAATTCAATCTCAAAGAGAATCGGTTGCAAGACAGACTGAACGTGATAAGATTGCATTTGAAACAGACCAGAAAATGATGACGGCGTTAGAATCCATTGCATATTCTCTTGCAAAACTTACTGTCAATCCACCGAAGCCGAATGAACAGTTTACGGCTGTCGGTGTAGTATCGGAGTTTATAAAATGAGTGGTGGAACTTGGGATTATAAAAACTTACATATGTGTGATATAGCGGAAGATTTGGAACTTCGTTCAAATGATGAAGATTCGTATAGCGAAGAAACACGTTCACTGATGAAACAGCTTGCTTTCAATACTAAGTTAATCGGAGAATGTCTGCACGATGCGGATTATCTGATTGCTGGAGATATTGGAGAAGAAGATTTCAACGAACGTACACAGCAGAATATTGCCAAATTTAATATGCTTGAAACCCTTAAATATGTTAAGTGTGAATGTTGTGGCAAGATATTTGTACGCACGACTGCAAATCAAATGTATTGTAGTGTGAAGTGCAGAAGAAAAGCCCAGAATATACGTTTTCAGAAAAAACATAAAAAAGTTAAAAAGTAGTATTGACAAGTTTAAGTATATTGTGATATACTTAACACATACGAAGGGTTCAAATGTCTTGCAAGACTAAGACCTCTGGTCACCTCTGACAAGAGTGAATCACTCCGTTGTAAGTGTAAAATCTAGGGGTCGCCCTACATGGTTTCAGTAGCTCAATGGTAGAGCATGGGATTGTGGTTCCTATGGCTGTGGGTTCGATACCCCCACCTGAAACCCTGAATGATACCATTGATTAATGGTGTCCACACCAATTTCCAGTAGCGTACGATACGAGGTGTGTTTCCGTTACAAGCCTTGCTATAAACAGGGTGCTGATGATTACGTTGGAAATACGGAAGTCAGTCGGCGTGAGAGCTTTTGCGATTTGGGCAACTACGAATAAAATGGAAAATTCGCACTATGCAACTGTAGCTTAATTGGATAAAGCTTTTCATGGATGGAAAATGCCCGTGCCATGACGAGGTATTTATTGCTGGTTCGATTCCAGTCGGTTGCGTTGCTAGTCCGGCTGTTAAGGACATATTGTAGTTGGGTTAAGTTTTAATCTTAGGTTGTTCATGATATATTCAGATAACCAGCTAGATTTGAGTATATCATGTCTGGGACTGTAGTTTAACAAGGTAAAACGATTGAAATGGAGATGTCGGTTCGAGACCGATAATGAAACCTATACACACAGATGTGATGTATGGTAGTTTAACAAGGTAAAACGCCATTTTGATAGTTATTGGTTCAAACCCTTTCAGTCTCGATGACGATTCGTATCGGAATCAACATATGACATTGTTGTGGCTATGATGAGGGTTTTGTTGTATATCCACGTAAAACAACAAAGGGATAATGTGCAAGTCGGTGCATCCTGTATGTCAGCAGGAAGTGATGGTTCAATCCCATCCGTTATCTTTGGCTTGCTCGGCGTATAGAGCATATTTAACAACATAAAATTTGGTCAAAAAAACGGCATGAGGCAACTGTTGGATTTTCTTCTAAATGACGGAAATTCTAGGAAAATATTGCGGTTGTCTTGGTGGTGGGCTTTTGCAGACGTTCTGCAATTAACGGTTCAAGTCCGAGCCATGTCGCTGTAATCTGCCCCCAAAGCGGATTATGTGGTATATAATTCACTAGTAGAGTGAACCTTAAATGGTTCACTCATTTTTTAGAAAGGCGAATATGAAAAGATATATTTATGGATTTTTAATTATTGTGATTGCAATGATAATGGGATTTATCTGTGCATATAGACCAGATGAAGCCAAAGCTGGTCTG
>JAEEGK010033424.1_pt1 | contig 10003 bp, 6 predicted proteins | sample 8958771 | NCBI WGS metagenome assembly JAEEGK01 (sample SAMN16246547, study PRJNA631951) | gut metagenome | biome: gut microbiome; feature: rumen; material: SC-attached | host: Bos | place: Iran: Karaj | collected 2018-10 | reverse complement strand
TAATGCTTCAATAAATAAAATGAACTATAAAAATTTAAATTAAACTTTAAAACAAATATAACTATTTCTTTAAAAAAAAAACAAATATAAAAACCAAAATAAAGAAATATTAAAACTCTATATAACCAAAATAATCAAAAAAATATAAAAATAAACAAAATTAAAACATCATTTGAAATAACAATATCCCAATCTCCATTTATACAACAATAATCAAAAAAAAGAGATAAGATTAAATATTCATTCAAAAAAGTTTAGATTTTTGAAAAGATATAAATTATCAACAATCAACAAAAATATATATAAAAATAAATATAATGGATGAAGAAGAAATGGGTTTAAGATATCTCAAACTTTATGGATATTTTGGTAATTATTCTTTTATATCAGAAAGAAAAAAAATAGATTGTTTAAATAAATTGAAATATTTAAGTCCAGAAGAATATCATAAATTTAAACAAATTAAAAACGAGCAACATATAAAGAAAAAGAACTAATAAATAAATATTATATAGGCTCAAAAATTTCTTGGATTTTGAATAATAAATTAAGAACAGGTCAAAAGTTAAAGATGAAGAAATTAAAATATCAAATTTATTACAAAATCTTTGTGAATGTAATAAATGTCAAGATTTTATAATTCTAAGAAGATATGTAGATCTAAATTTTTTAGCACAATATGACATTACTTTTGATAAATATAATGAAGAATCAGCAAGAAAAGGATTAAATTTAGTAAAAAAAAGATTAATATATAATATTGTTAGAACTGAAAAAGGATTTATGTCTGCAAATTATGGTAAAACAGGATTTGATTATAGAGAAATACTTTTATTATTATATTGCCCTAAAGGAGTAAAAATGTATGTTACAGATAGTGATAAAGAAACTGAAGTTATTTTGCAATATAATATGAAATAAACATTTTTTGATGCTTATCTTGAAAAAGTAGTTAATGAAGAATATGGATATAATTTCTATAGAATTGTTATTTGCTGTTTCCTAATGGGTCATGATATAAATAATAAACAATTATTTAATTAATAATATTTAATATATTAGGAAAGAAAAGTTAAATTTATTTTAATTTATTTATAATCTCAAATAATGAAGATAAAGTTAAAGAATCTAATAATGTAATAAATAAAAAAATAAAATAAAGATAATATTATTTGAGCCAATAACTGATTTTCTATAATTTTTTTTTGTTTTTTTTTAATTTTATTTATAAATAATAAAAGTATTATTTTTTATGAAAACAAGAAAATATATTAATAATGATAAATAAAGTAGGAAGAGGAACAGATATATTTAACAAAAGAAAGTTTATCAAATGAAAGATTATATTTTATAATTAGATTTTTCTGAAAATTCAAGAATTTAATTTTAAGGAGTTAGAGGAGGAGAAAGAGAAGGACAAGTTGGTTAAGTTAAAATTAGTTTCAAAAGATGAAGTTTTTTAAATAAGATAGAGTTAATAAAGTTAATGAAACTATTGATTATAGAATTAAGTAGATTGAAGATCTTTCTATATTTAGAATAAATAGATTTAAAGATGAAAAAGTTAATTATGAAAATTTAAAACTTAATTTCAAATTCAAAAAATGAAATTAAAATTATTTTTTATAATTGGAAATTTCTAAATGTTGATATTAATTAATGAATTGATTAAAGCAAGATTAAATTAAATTATTCACTGATATTATCTTTTGATTCTCATTCTTGTCTAAATTTGAAGGAATTTTTATTCATCCTTTATTGGTTTAAATTATTTTCTTTTATTTCTTGTAATTATTTTTTTGATTATTTATTTTCTCTATTAAACTTTTGCAAATTTTCTTTTGAATAATATTTTTTCCTATTATTAATTAATATTCATTTATAATTTAATCTAGATAAAAAATATAATCATTTTCACTATTTTTAATTATAATAAACTATATTTTTAATATTTATTACATATCTTCATAATAAATAAATATTATTTGTAAAAAATATTGAATCATTAAACATTTTATTTAAAATAATAAAATAATTAAGTAATTTATATAATATTTTTTTATCAAATAATTTTAAATTAATAAATTTAAAAAAAAAAAATTAAAACAAATTCCAAAAAGCAAGTAAAAAAAAAAAAAATGTAAAATAACCTATAAATTAAATTTCCTGAGCAACAAGTCTAATAATAGGAGCTTTCTTATTTCCAATAACACTAATATAATTTTCTTCTTCAAGTAACCTCAAAGCATCTCTAAATTCAAAATCCGAAAAAGTAAATTCTTCCATTCCCGAAACGACTTTTTTAACTTCATCACTAAGACTACTAAACCTAACACCTTTCCTAGCAGTTTCAGCATATTCTCTCAAAACATTTTTAATACAATCAATTAAATCAACTAACTTAGCTCTAGTACTAGAAGTAATACCAGTAATAATCATATCCATATCAATAAGTCCTGTAATAGGATCAGTTGCTGCTTGTTGTGTTGCAACTTTAATTAAACGAATAGCTTCTTCTACATCTTCATTTTCTATAAATTCTGAAAAACGAAGACGAGCTCTTGCTTCTGATAAACGAATAATTGATTCTAATTGACGTGGTGTTGCTGATATTGTATTTCTACCATTTGAACTACGAATATCTACATAATATTTTATTAAATTATCTACTATCTCATCTTTTAATTTTGGATTATTTTTACGAGCTTCTGATATGTAAGTTGTTAATACTTCTTTACGAATTATTGTTGGTGATGTTTGCTTTTTTGATTTTGATTTTTTACCACTATCTATTTCCATATCGAGATCTTCCTCACCATATAATGATACTATGTGATTTGCTAATCTTCTATCATTTATTTCATTATGTTTATCTAACATTAAATAAATTAAATCAAAACGACTTAAAAGTGAAGGGGGGAGTCTTATATTTTGAATAACACTTAATTTAGGATCATATTTAGAATGTATTGGATTTGCACTTGCTAAAATTGCAGTACGAGCATTTAATTGACAAATTATACCTGCTTTTGCTATTGAAATTGTTTGTTGTTCCATTGCTTCATGTAATATTACTTTTGTATTATCATCCATTTTATCAAATTCATCTATACAACAAATTCCTTTATCACTTAAAACTAAAGCACCACTTTCTAATATTAATTCTCTTGTTTCAGGATCTTTAGTTACATAAGCAGTTAAACCTACAACTGATGATCCCTTCCCACTTGTATATATACCTCTTGGTGATAAATTATGAACATATTGTAATAATTGAGATTTTGCTGTTGAAGGATCACCAATTAAAAGTACATTTATATCACCTCGAAATTTCCCTTGACCATTTTGAGTAAAGTCTTTATTAACACCACCAAATAATTGTAAAAGTAAACCTTTTTTAATATCATCATTTTCCCATATTGAAGGAGCTAATGAATCAACAAGAATTTGATATATATTTTCATTTTTTTTTAATTTCTCAACTTCTTCTAATAACTTACTTTTCTCAATATCATCTAATTCATTAGTTTTATATTTACTTTGATCAACATCTTCAAAATGATCATCTTTTTGTTCATCTAAATTTAATTTCATTTTATTAAATTTAGTAATAGAAACAATATCAATATAAGTACGAAAAGTACTTTTAGTGACTCTTTGTCTAGGATTAACTCTCATACCTTGAGCACGGAAAATTCCAACAAATTCACATCTATCTCCAGGTTTAACAAAATCTACTAATTCATCATAAGCACATAAATGAATAGTAACAGGAGTTTCTCCTTCTGGCATTGTATCAGGAGTTTCTTGTATTTTAATATATTGTTTATCATTAAATAAAGAAAAATTATGAATTAATTCAAAAGAACCTTTAACATGACAATTTTTACATTCAATAGGTTCAACAATAATATTTCTTTCTAAAGTACTTCTTTCACTTTTTTTACAATTAGTACATTGAAAATAACCTTCTCTCATTTCAGGAATAATTTCACTAGTTCTAATAACAATTCCAGATATTGATATTAATTTATCAATATCATCAGGACCTAAATCTCTTATTCTACTTTGTTTAATTAAATTAGAAATTCTAACTTGAATAATATTATCACTTTTATCATCAATTTTCATATCTTTTGCAATTTCTTTATAAACATCAGTAACACCATTATCCATTAAAGGAATCATTTCAGTAGGAAAATTAATCATTTGCCAATATAATAACTTATCAAATTTATTCAAATGTCTACCATCAATATTTAAAATATAAATTTTAACATTATTATTTTCTTTAAGTTGTCTAACATAATAATTATCACCTCCTTCTTTATCATCTTCAACTTTAAAATCTAATAAAAAAGTTCTGAATTTAGTTAAAATATCTAAAACACTTATATTTGTTCCCCAAAACATTTGATTTCCTTGTGTTGATTCAGATGATGAATTATAATTTAATGGTCCTGCATTTTCGGATGATGAATTTAATGGAGGTGTAAATAATGGTACTCCGGTGTTTCCTTTTAAAAATGCTCTTTGACGATTCTCGTTTGGAGGACCTAGTAAACTTTCTATTGATTTTGATGATTGGTTTGATTGAATTTCTGAAAATTTTATATTTTGTGTTTTTTCTTCTTTTTTACTACTACTACTCTTTTTTTTTGAAGAACTTGAATTTTTACTGTTTGAATTACCGCCTTGTTTCATTTTTTTTTATATATTTTTTTTTATATATTTTTTTTAAAGGTTTTTATATGTTTTTATATTGAGGGATTTATAATTATTTTTTTTAAATTTTTTGAGGACAATTTTTGGAATTTTTTAAATTTTTATTGTATTTTTTTTTTAATAGTTTATTTATTTTGTTTTATTTTTTTTTTTAATTTATATATGGTTATAAATTTTTTTTTATTCTGATTTTTGTTTAGTTTCCGAATTTTCTCTTCTTTTCTTTTTTATTGCCATTATTAATATTGTTAATAAACAAAATCCAGAAAAAATTGCAAGAATATATAAATGAAGTTTTATAATTTCTTTATTTTTAATTCTTTTTTTTTCTTTTATAATTTCATTTTCAACATTTTTTTTTATTTCATCATTTAATATTAAATTTCTATATTCAATAATAGTATCATCGACTTTATTTTCATTTTCACTTTTTAAACAAAAGTCTATTTGATTTCTTTTTATTTTTCCAATACAATAATCTACAATTGTATTCATTACAATTTGAAAAAAACTTTGTTTATCTTTCATATAATTTCTAAATGTACTATTTAAATTAGCTAATGAATTTTTCATTATTCCCATACAAGCTAATTTTTTTGAACTTAATTCAATTTCTTTTAATTCTTTTTCATCATCTATAATTAACTTTTTATTTAAAGAATTATTTTCTTCATCTTTTATATTTTTTATTTCAGAAGTATGAATTGAAAAAAGAAATGTTAAAAAAAATAAATTAAATATCATATTTTAAATATTTATTAAATTAAAATATAATTAAATTAAAACTAAATTTAATTTAAAACAAAACTAAAAAAAAAGAAATTTTATTAAAAAATTTAAACAAATAAAAAAACAAAAAATAAAAACAAATAAAATTAAATAATTTTAGTAATTTCAATAAAAGCTTCCCCATTACATTCACTTTCAGAATTAATTTTAATTTGAATTCTGGAATTATCAATTAAAGCAATATATTTATCAATATATAAAATAATATTATTTTGATTTAACTCACTAATACTATTTCTTTCAAATTCACTTTCAAAAACAATTTCATCATTAATTAAAACATTAAAATTATCTTTATTATCAATAGAAATTAATCCAACAACAATTTTATAAATTCCTTTATTTGAAACGACAATAGAATTACTTTCATTTTCCCAAATAAATAAATCTAAAGCAGTATTAATATTTTGAATACTCCAAATAATAAATTTATTTTTTAATAAACCATCATTTGACCAACTCCATTTTGCAGTACGATTTGCACTACAAAATGCATCATTTATTTTTGCTTGTGTTTCTAATGCATAATTTAATTGTTCTATATTTGCTTTTTTTGATAATTCATTTTCTATTGAATTAAATATATTATTTAATGATATATTATCTTCAATGTTATAATTGTTATTTATATTATTATTATTTTCATTTATTTGATTATTTAAATTTAGAAAATTTGAATTTTTTATTGTGTCTATTTCATGTATTTCTTGATATAAATTTTTAATGTCATTTGCTTGATTTTGTAATTCTGTTAATATTTTAATATTTATTTTTTCAAAATCTGAATTTATTTCATTTCTCAATTGTATTAATTCTGATTTCATTAAATAATTTTGATTATTATTATTTAAAGTATTAATATTTTGTTTGTTTATTTGAGAAAAATTTCCATTTCTATTATTTGATAATTGATTTTTATCTAAGTTATGTATTTTTAATATTTTTTCAAATTCTTTTATATTTATTTTATTTTTATCTATTTGAGTTATTGTCTCACTTACACTTTGAAATTGAGTTTTTAAACTTTCTATTAATCTATCAAAATCTAAATCAAAATCATTTATTCTTTTATTTATTTCATTATAAAAATTTTCGGTTTTTTGATTTATTTCTTCAATTGAATTTTTAATTTCAATTTTATCTTTTTGTAATTGTCTTTTTATTATATTTTCAAAATCTTTTGAATTTTCTCTTCTTGAATTACAATAACTTTCATCTTTAATTGAATAAAATTGATTAGATAATTTTTTTTGTTGCTCAATTATATCATCAATATTTTTTCCATATTCAATATTTTCTGTTTTGATATTAACAATATCATCATTTATTTTTGTAAATTTTTCTTTTAATGCTTTATTAATTTCACTTTTTATTAAAATTTTAATATCATCTTCATTTAATTTATTTTGATTTTGTTGAGTTGTTAAAATTAATTCTGCTAAGTCATTTTTAGTTAATTTATCATCATTTTTTTCTAATGATGGAATTTTTGTTGCAATATTTATATATTCTGATTTTAATATTGAAATCTCTTTTTCTAAATTTTTAATTTGGGAATCTAATCTTAATACAAAGTCATATAAATTTTTTGTGTGTTCATTTTGCATATTTGAAAAATATTGATTTGTAGTTAAAATGGGAGATGAAAATTCTTTTTTTCTTTGAAAATTTATATCTCCTAACATTTTTTTTTAAAAATTTAATTTTTTTAAATTAATTAAATATTTTTATTTTTTTAATAGATAAATATTAAATAAAAGATTAATAACTAAATAAAGAAATTTATGTTTTTAATTATTTATTTTTTTCTAAACTTTTAATTGTTGTATTTTTTATTTTTAATTGTTAATATCTTATTATATTTTTAATTAAAAATATATATTAATTTTAATATGTTCATATAAAAAATTTCTTAATAAAAAGTGAAATAAATTAACTTTAATAAAATATGAAATTAACATTTTTATATCATAAAAATATAAATTTTATAGAAAATATATTTAAATGAAGATGATAGAAGAGAAATTATTGAATTAATTCAACAATTTATATTTGATTATTTAAAAATGAATATACTAAATCAAAACTTTTTCTTGCGGGATAAATAAAATAATTATAATTATTTTTTTAATAAAATGATTTTATAAATTCTTTTTTTATAAAATAATAAATAAAAATTAAAGAATGAATCCTAATGAAAAAAATGATTTAAAAAATAAAATTTTATCTCATGAATATTTTTACCTTTAACTTGTAAATAAAATATTTATTTGAAAAAGGATTATTTTTTAATCTTTTTTATTCATTTTCCATAATTTTAAATTTTTTTATTCAATTTTTTCTATTTTATTATTAATATTATTCTTACTTTATATTCTTCATTTTCTATTAAAGTTTTATTCATTTTATTTCTTAAAATTTAATTTCTGTTCTTTACTTAATTAATTATTTTTCTATAAAATTTTTTCTATAAGTTTTATTACAGTTTTTATTAAATAATTAAAAATTATTCAATATTATTAATTCATTAAAATAGATATATTAAAAAAATATTTTTGTCTTCCAACAAAAAAATATTGATTTAAATAAAAATTTTATTTTTTATAATTATTTTCATTTCATTGATTATTTATTTTTATATACAAGATAATAGTTTTAATTTGATATTTTATATTATATTTTTTATAAGTTGAAAATAGGGTTTTATTTGTTATTATTTTAATTAATTAAAAAATTATAATGTTATTTAGATAGAATAAGTTAAAAAAATATGAAATATATGAATTTTTATTTATTTATTTTTGCTTTTTGAATATTTAAATTATTTTAATTATTGATTTTAAATTTGTTGTGTATTATTTGTTAATAAATTCAATAATTTTTGATCTGGTACTATTATATTACAACTTTTTTTCAAATTTTTAAACATATTTGTCATAATTTCAACATTATTAGTATTAAAATTAGATAAATTTAAAGAATTTAAAGATGAACAATTATTAAACATATAACTCATATTAGTTACATTATTAGTATTAAAATTAGATAAATCTAAAGAAAGTAAAGAATTACAATTATAAAACATATAACTCATATCATTAATATTTTCAGTATTAAAATTAGATAAATTTAAAGAAATTAAAGAATTACAATTATAAAACATATAACTCATATTAGTTACATTATAAGTATTAATATTAGATAAATTTAAAGAAATTAAAGAAAAACAATTATAAAACATATAACTCATATTAGTTACAATATTAGCATTAAAATTAGATAAATTTAAAGAAATTAAAGAAGTACAATTATAAAACATATAATTTGTAATAATTATTGGTGTTTTAAATTTTAGTTTAATTTGATTTTTTCTTATATCCGAAAATAAATAATGATAACAAAAATTAATTTTATTATTATTCAAAAAAAATTCACAATTATCTTTTATTTCTTTTTCATTATTTATACCTTTTATCCATAATGATACTCTTTTTGCTTCTTCAAAACTATTAACTATTTTAATTGATTCATTCTTTTTTCTAATATCATATTCACATAATATATAATTATTATTATTATTATTAGTAGAAATAGGAGGATTAATTGAAGGAGGTGTTAAATTAATTAAATGGATATTTCCTATAAAAATACTTTGTTTCATTAAATTTAAATTATTTATATAATATCTTTTATAATTATTAATTATATCATGTTCATAAATATTTTTATTTTCTTCTATTTTTATTTTATTCATTATATTTGTTATATTGGCTTTAATTATATTAAATTTTTTTTAATTATTTTCTATTTCTAAATATATTTTTTCAAATTCATTTAATTCTTTATTACTTAATCCTATTTTTGAAAAAAGAATATATTGATGAGAACAATGTAAATTAATACAATCATTACAAATATTTTTTTTACAATTCTTACAATAATAATTGATTTGTTTTAAATGTAAATTACATATAAAATTAAATTGAATAGGATTTTGTTTAAAAAAATCATGATTAAAATATTCATTCCAATTAATTCTATCATTATTATTAATTTTTAACATTTTTAGTAATAAATCATTTAATTCTTCATTATTACTTATCTTTAAATTTTTATTAGATTTGATATCATTTAATAATTCATTATTATTTTTTCCATTATAAGGAAATTCTTTAAATAATAAATAATAAATTATTATTCCTAATTTCCAAATATTATTTTTTGTTTTATCATTTAATTTATTTTCTAATATTTCTGGTGGAGTATACAATAAATTATTTTTAATTAATTGATAATTTGCTAATTTGAATTTTATTTTATTTAATTTATCTAAACATATTACAATATTTGATAAAGTTAAATTTATATCACCAATATTATTCATAAATATATTATTTAATTGAATTAAAATTTCTTTAATTTCTTCAATTGATAATCCTTCTTTTCTTTTATTCATATATTCTTTTAAATTCATTAAATAATACTCTGT
>JAEEGK010033423.1_pt1 | contig 10003 bp, 6 predicted proteins | sample 8958771 | NCBI WGS metagenome assembly JAEEGK01 (sample SAMN16246547, study PRJNA631951) | gut metagenome | biome: gut microbiome; feature: rumen; material: SC-attached | host: Bos | place: Iran: Karaj | collected 2018-10 | reverse complement strand
CAATTTCGACGGTGGGGGTTCTTCGGAAATGGTATTGGACGGCAGAATTATGAACCGCCCTTCTGACGGTTCGGAGCGGCCGGTAAGTATCGGTCTCGGCGTGTTCAGAAAATAGCAGGTGCAGCCTGATTTCCCCAGGGTAATGTAAATTTGTCACAACGGTGAATTCTGCACAAAGTGTTTTGCCAAATTATTTTTTTCGTTGTATAATTAACTATTATAATAGCTGTATTATGCAATAAAAAAGGAATTCATCCATGAAGAAACTATTTCTTTTGCTTTTTTTGTTTTTATCTGTGGCGTCCCGGACTTTTGCCAGGACTCCGCTGATGCCCGTGGAGGATTTGAAAGCGGGGATGCGGGGTTATGCGAAGACCGTAATTTCCGGTGACACCATAGAAACGTTTCCGGTGGAAGTGCTGGGGGTCACGGGCAGTGATTCCATGGGCTATCAGATTCTGATCAGGGCCGGCGGGGATGTGATTGCGCGCAGCGGCGGCATTGCCCAGGGGATGAGCGGCAGCCCGATCTACATTGACGGTAGGCTGGCAGGCGCCATTGCCTACGGCAAGGCTTTTACCGACCCGCACTACTGCCTGCTGACACCGATCCATGACATGCTGGATATACTTGACAAGCCGGAACCCCACAGGGCCGTTTCCCCTTCTTTGCTGCCCAAAGGCACGCCGCTGCTGGCAGGGGGGTTTACGCCTGCGGGCATTTCGCTGTTGGAAGAGGGGCTGGAACCCTTTGGCATGACGGTTGTGGATAGCGGTGCTCCCGGTATTGCTTCGTCGGCTAAAGATCTAGAACCGGGCAGTTCCGTGGGCGTAGCCCTGATACAGGGTGATATGACGCTGGGTGCGTTGGGCACGGTGACCTGGACGGATGAACAAGGCAGAATTTTGGCCTTTGGCCATCCCTTTATGAGCCGTGGCGCCGCTGATTTCTTCCTGACAAAGACCTGGGTGCTGGCATCCCTTCCGAATCTGCAGACTGCTTATAAAATAGGCAATATCGGCGCGGTGGCCGGTTCCTTCAGCCAGGACCGCAACGCGGGAGTCGCGGGGCAAATCGGACGGCTGCCTGCTTACATACCCATGTATGTTTCCGTTTCGGATTCCACCCGCTCACAGAATGGGAGCGCCAGGGTCAAACTTGTCAATGACGAAGAATTGGCCCACAAGCTGGCAGCCTCTGTCCTGGTGAGCCAGGCTTCCAAGACCGTAGATCACGGCAAAGGGGGAAGCACCCGGATTCGGTTCGATATAACAGCCAGGGACGAGAAAGGCGAACTGCTGCATATCTCCCGTGATAATATGTATTATGACAAGGAGTCCGTGGTAAAACCGTTGCCGGCCGAACTGCAGGAAACCGTGCAGGTATTGCTCCAGAACAAGCTGGAAAAGGTCAGGATCACGAATATTGACGTGAATGTGGATGCCAGTACGGAGGCCCTGATCGCGGAGATAAAGAAGGTTTCGGTGCAGGAAAAAGAGCCGAAACCGGGGGATACGATCCATTTGCAGGTGACGCTGAAACCTTACCGGGAAAAAGAATTTGTCCGGACCGTTGCATATAAACTGCCTAAAGACGCGGGCGGCGAAGTGCGGTTAAATGTGAGAGGCGGCGCTTCTATGGCCTGGGTCCAGGAACTGTTGCGAAAACAGAAAGAAGGAGAGGAAGACCGGGCCAAAAAGGAAGAGAAGAAAAAAGATGTCAAGCTGTCTGACTATGTCCGGGAAGTCAATCAGGCGGACCGCAATAACGATATTATCATAGAATTTTCGGAGGACCGTAAACGGAAGGTTGTCCGGGAGGAAGAGGAAGAAGAATCGCTGGCATCCCTGCTGAAAGGCGGGCGTAATAAACAGTCTGTGGCAATTGATTATATTGTGGATGGCGAGCAGAAAGTCACGGTCAGACTGCCTTAAAATTGCCATAAGTTTTTTGTATGATCCATTTAGGGGTTTATTAACTGATTAGTTTTAGTATTACCGGAACAGCCTGTGATAACAGTTCCGTTTTCCGGGGAAAGGAGAGCAGCATATGTTTCAAGATGTATGTGCGTTTGTTGGTGCTATAGTCCTGGATTTTTGCCGGGCCGCCGGACGGATGATGCTGCTCTTTTTGGATACGCTGTCCAAACTAAGGGAAGTTAACATAAAGGAAATGTTGCGGCAGATGGCGCTTCTGGGCGCGGATTCCCTGCCTATCGTCCTGCTGACCATGCTGTGTACCGGTATGGTATTCTCTGTGCAGACGGCGAAAGAATTTGTTGAACTGGGAGCTTCTGGAACCGTAGGAGGCATAGTGGCGATCGCCATGGGGCGGGAACTGGTTCCCGTTCTGACGGGGGTTGTAGTGGCCGGGCGTATCGGCGCGGCCATCGCGGCGGAACTCGGCACCATGAAAGTGACGGAACAGATCGATGCGCTGCGGGTCATGGCTACCAGTCCGGTGCAGTATCTGGTGGCGCCCCGTTTTCTGGCGGTGGCGCTGATGATGCCGGTGCTGATCGTTTTCGGTAATTTTATCGGCAACGCGGGCGGCTTTTTTGTGGCCCATTACTATGCGGATATCGGTTCCGTGACGTACCTGAATTCCATTAAGCAGTTTTGTGAGCCCTTTGATCTTTTCGGTGGTATGATCAAAGGAGTTGTATTTGGCGCAATTATCAGTATCACAGGCTGCTTTAAAGGCCTGAACGCGAAACAGGGCGCGGAAGGCGTAGGGCTGGCCACTACGGCTTCGGTAGTCCTTTCCATCATACTGATCTTTATATTTGATTACTTTCTGACAGTTTTGTTGTATGTAGATAAATGAGCGAGGCGCTATGGCGGAATCTGTAATTTCGCTGCAGGGGCTGGAACTCGCCTTTGGCGAGAAGAAAGTGCTGCAGGGAGTTGACCTGGAAGTGAAAAAGGGTGAGACCATGGCGGTCATCGGACCTTCGGGTACAGGTAAAAGTACCATCCTGAAGGTGCTGATCGGGCTGCTGGCTCCCACAGGCGGGAAGGTCTTTATCGAAGGGCAGGATGTATCCGGCCTGACGGAAGAGGAATGGAATGAGATCCGTAAGCATATAGGGATGGTATTCCAGTATTCCGCATTGTTCGACTTTCTGGACGTAGGAGAAAATGTCGCTTTTGGCCTGCGGCAGCATTTCCGGCTGCCGGAAGAGGAAGTGCGGCAGAAAGTGGACGGCCTGCTGCAGGATGTGGGGATGGAGGATGCGAAACAGCTGTATCCGGTAGAACTTTCCGGCGGCATGAAAAAGCGGGTAAGCCTGGCCAGGGCGTTGGCGATTGAACCGCGCATCGTCCTTTATGACGAACCCACGGCAGGACTGGACCCCATACGCATGATGAATATCAGCCGCCTGATACGGGAGACACAGCGCAAGCATAAGGTGACTTCCATACTGGTGACTCACGATATGGATTCCGTGTACGTGGCAGCCGACAGGGTCGCGCTGATTAATAACGGGAAGATTGTAGCGGTGGGAACACCGGAAGAATTCAGACATTCAGATAATCCTCTGATCCGGGGCTTTATCACCGGGGAAGAGATTGCAGGAGCAACGGAGGCATTTCGATGAAAACAAGCGAGACAAAGGTTGGCGCGCTGACGCTGGGCGGGGCAGTAATCCTGGCAGCTATGATCAGTTTTCTGGGAGCCTTTAAATTATTTGACAGCGGGTATGACCTGCATGTAGCCTATCCTTCGGTGAATGGTCTGCAGGTAGGGAGTCCGGTACGGTATGCCGGTGTTCCCGTCGGGACTGTCAAAACAGCAAAAGTGGAACCGGACCAGGTCCTCATTACCATGCATGTCAACAAAGATGTGCAGATACCTCAGGAAGCAGAGTTCTCTATTGGTTCGGACGGCGTGATGGGGGAAAGTATGTGGATATACGCGCGCCTAAAAAGTACAGCGGCGTGTATCTGAAACCGGGCAGCAGCCTGACCGGCCAGCCCGGCGGGGACATCAACGACTTCATGGCAAATTCCGGAAAGGTGCTGGAAAAAGTAGAAGGCATAGCGGATGCCCTGAATAATGTTTTCGGTGACAAGGAAGTCCAGAAGTCCATGCGGGACGGCTTTATTAATGCCCGTGATATCAGTAACAACATGAAAATCTTCACGAAGGTGATGGCGGACTCCGCAAAAGAAAACCAGGCGGAAATTAAGAATATGATCGCCCAGTTCAACCAGATGACGGTACGGATGAACAAGGCCATGGGACACTTGGAAAGCCTGATGCAGGGCGTGGATGCCAATGGCCAGACCGGGAGAAATGTTGCCGTGATGGCGCAGAATCTGGCAGTGACCAGCAAAAATCTGGAAGCGATCACAAATACGCTGGCAGATGTTGCAAAAGATCCCCAGACGAAAGAAGACCTGAAAGCAACCATCCATAACGCCCGGGGCGTAACGGAACGGGCCAACAAGATTTTAGGCATGGGTGACGGCATGAAGGTAAAAAGCCATGCTGATATTTTCCACAATATCAGGGGCGGTGACTGGCGGAGTAATTTCGGGGTACGGTTTGAGAAGCCGAAAAAAGGAACGTTTGGCTATCTGGGGGCGTCCAGCATCGGGAACGACACCAAGCTTGACCTGTATCTCGGGAAGCGGTTCCACGGACTGGATGTCAGCGCGGGGGCTATGCAGGGGAAATTCGGCGTAGGACTCGAATACGATATTAACAGAAAATTCCGTATTTATTCCCAGTTGTACGATTTTGACGACAGTAAGCTTCGCTTTGGCGGAGAATATATGATCAAAGACGATATATTCCTGGTTGGCGAGAGTTTGGACCTGCTCCATGGCAGCAAACGGGATGTATATGTGGGGATCCGGGCCTATTTCTGATAAGACGGCGCACGGAAAGGACCGGTTTACCCGGGCGCATCGGTTGATGGGCCTGTTGATATAATTGACTTTTATGTCAGAAACCATATATAATTATTTGGCTGGTTTTTCAGTCAGAAAACTGGAGGTATGGAAATGAAGACGAAAAATACTGCGCGTACAGCTTTGTTGGGTGCGTTGTTTACATTGCTGCTGGTTCCGGGCGCTTTTGCGCAGGAAACATTGCCGATTGATTTGCAGACTGCCATTGATAAAGCCTTTGCTACGCATGCTGATATTAAAAAAGCAGAGTACGGCCTCGATGCGGCGCGGGCAGATTATAATGCCGCCAGGGAGAGTTTCGGTCCCAAGGTGACGTTTTCCCATAATACCAGCCGGGGCGGTTACTGGGATGAACAGCTGACTGCAATGGGCGGCTACAGCAAAAATCTCAAGACATCACACACTAACGGGTTTAATCTTTCCGTACCCATTTTTAACGCCGGCCTGAATGCCTCGGAAAAACAGGCAAAAGCAAGGTACCAGAGCGGCGTGTTAGGGGAAGAACTGGCTTTTATCAAGATGAAACAAACTGTTTCCAGCGCTTACTATACCCTGCTGGCAACCATTGATGCCCAGGAAGTCTGCGAGCAGTCGGTATCAACCCTGCAGGACCACCTGAAAAACGTGCAGGCCCAGTATGATGTGGGCGTGGTAGCCAAAGTGGACCTGCTCCGCAGTGAAGTGGAACTGACCTCGGCCCAGCAGGACCTGCTTAAAGCGGAAAACCAGCACAGTATTGCGGAAGCAAGGCTGAACAATATCATGGGAATTGCCCAGGATACCAAACTGGCCCCGGTGGAAGAGCTGGAGTATAAGGCTTATGCGGAAACGCTGCCCCGCTGCATCGATTACGCCATGCTCCACCGTCTGGATCTGCAGCAGAGCCGCCTGCAGGTAAAAGCGGCAGAGGCAGCGCTGAACGGGGCAAAAGCCGGCTGGACGCCTACGGTTTCCGGTTCCCTTTCCAACAGCTGGTCGGACGACAGATGGCCCGGTGACGAAGGCAGCAACTGGGGCGCCGGTGTAGGTGTCAACATGAATGTATTTGACAGCGGCGTGACGAAATCCAATGTGGCCAGGGCCAAGGCAAATCTTATGACTGCCAAAGAGACCTACCGGCAGGATACGGATAACGTGGAACTGGATGTTCGGAACTGCTATAACACCTTACGGGAAGCGGAAAAACGCATCTCCACCACCCAGGTTGCCGTAGCCAAGGCAGAGGAAGACTACCATATCGCCCAGGTACGTTATGAAGCCGGTGTCGGCACCAACACGGATGTGCTGGATGCCCAGGTGGCGCTGAGCAGGGCCCGCAACAATTTTAACAACTCCCTTTACGATTATAACCTTGCCAAAACTGCACTGGATACCGCCATGGGCATCGAAGCCCGTCCGGATGACTACAGGTACCTGAGCTACGGCGAACGGTATAAGGCAACCAAAGTTGTATATGATGCGGCAGTAGAAGCTACAGAGTCTGATAAAGCGCTGAACGAGACCGTAAAGGCGCTGGAAAAGGCCCGGGCGGAACGGCGGAAAGCGGCGTCGGCAGCAAAGAAGAAAGCATGACGGAAATTTAGTTGATTTTAAAGTCCCTTACAGGATAAAACAGGCTGTTGGCCGGAACATCATTTTGACGATCCGGCCGGCAGTTTTTTTGTCGGATATTGCGGGCCAGCCTTGGCTTCAGCAGAAAAATTCACAGATGTGATACAAAATAAGGCTGTCATTCTGTGTCTCTTTTTGCTATAATATTTCTAATATGGGAAATTAGTTTTATTTTTGCAATCATACCGGCCTGCGAATGCGGGACGCGTATGGAAGACTTGTATGAACATATTTTAGAAACTTAACGGGGGCGCTGATAACAAAATGAATCGGCTGGTAAAATGGCTTGCAGGTATCGCAGCGGTTTTCTGCGTCCTTTTTTTGGGAATCACGCAACTGGTTCTGCCGGGTTTGCTGGAAAAGGCAGGCTCTTATGCGGAAAAAATGGCAGCGGATTATGTGAACGGGACAGTACAGATCGGTTCGGTCACACAGGCCGGCCTGACCGGGTTCGTGGTGAAGGATGTGACCGTAAAAAACGGGAAGCAGCAGGTCGTTGCTTCCCTGCCGGAAACCAGGGTATCCTTGTCCCTCAACCCTCTTAAAGCGCTGGGAGGTCTGGAAAAGGCTGTTTCGGCGATTGATTTGGAAAAGCCTGTTGTGTATTTGGAGCAGGACAAAGAAGAAAAGTGGAGCTTTCAGAACTTATTGAAACCTTCGAAGTCGGAAACGACCCCCTTCTACGGGAAGGTCAACGTACACGGGGGAACCGTGAAGGTGAAGCTTCCTGAAGGAAACTGGAAGTTCAGCGTGGAAGGATCGGTGGACGGAAGCTATAATCCTGCTTTTGACCTGGACTTCAGGGTGGGCGCGCCCGGCATGGAGACAGCCCGTGTTATCGGCAGCCTTGACAATAAAGGCGCCGGCAAAATTCACATGAAATCGGACCGGGTGGATCTTGCACCGTATCATGCTCTGGCGCTGCGCTATGGACAGGTTAAAGAGGCTGCCGGTCAGGTTACGGGTATTGACGGGGAATGGGTTAATGACGGAAAAGACACCGTTTTAAAAGGAAAATGCACCCTGCAGGATGTTCGGGGCTGTTATCAGATGAACGGTCAGGAACTGCCGTTCCGGATCACGGGGGACGTGTCGTCATCAGATCATGTCATAATCACGGATAAACTGCAAATCAGCCTGAATGAGCAGACCGCCGTTCTGTCCGGCGCGCTGGATATCCATGATGCGGACAATCCGGAAGGACATCTGTCCCTGCAGTCTGACAAATTTACCTATAATGGCGAAACACTCAGGAATATAGAAGCGGAAGCCGTGCTGGCAGGAGACAAAGCTGCTGTGAATTATTTTGCGGCCGCGTACAGGGGCGGCAGGATCAATGGGCAGGGCGTATACGAACTGAGTTCCGGAAAACTGACTGGAACTGCTGATATCCGGAAAGTGACCCTGGACGGGGAAACGTTCAACGGGGAAAAATTCCTGCTGAATGCCGCGCTGGCCGGCGGCGGAACCTATAATCAGGAAGATGGCAGGCTGAATGTGAATGTGGCCGCCAGCACGATGAATCTGCAATGGCGGGACACCCGGCTCAATGTTATGGATTTTGATGCCAGCCTGACTAACGACGGTGCAGCAATCCACACTTTTTCCGCGTTGACGGGGAATGGGGCGTTGCAGGCCGCAGGCAGGGTGACATTTGACGGCGGTTATGACCTGAAGGGGAAAATGGCGAATATGCCGCTGGACCCGGTTATGGCCATGGCCGGACAGGAAGGCAGCGGGTTTGTTTCTTCGTCTTCGTATCACCTGTACGGCCAGGGAAGCCGCGTTAACTTTGAAGGGCCGGTACAGCTTCAGCGGGTTTCCTGGAAAGATCTGTTTGTGCAGGATGGCAGCGGCTATGTTACCGTTCGTGATAATGTTGCGCAGTTAAAAGACTATCAGCTGGTTATGGACCGGGGAAGCCACACGGCAAACGGAACGGTCGATCTGCGGGGCGGGGATCCGCGGCTTGATCTGGCTCTGGAAACGGAAAAAGTCCGCGTTGAACCGTTGCTGGCGGCAGCCGGGCTACAGGACACAATCACCGCTACGGGCAATCTTTCAAACCGCATGTATATAACAGGGACCCTGTCTGACCCCGCCGTGCGGGGTGAGGCGGATATGTCCGACGGCAGCGTGGAAGGATATCTTGTGGACTCCCTGACCGGCAGATATTTTTATCATAAAGGCGCCCTGCGCCTGGATAATATAGTGGTTAAGGCACTGTCGTCCACGTTAAAGCTGCACGGAGTCATGGATGCTGACCGTCATCTGGATTTTGAGGCGGAAGCAACAGACGTGGACCTGAGCCGCCTGCCGGTACGCGATGAGAACATAGCTCTTGCCGGCTATGCTTCCGCGAATGGACATTTGTCCGGAACGGTGGATACCCCGTTGTTTGCAGGCAATGTTTCCAGTGAAGAGTTTTCCGTCAATGGAGTCCCGGTTAAAAACCTGAAAGGGGTACTGGTCACTAACGGCAGGGACATCAATTCGTTAAAGGGCGAGTGCGAGCAGACCAATACAGACGGGCTGACGTCTGCCTATATGATTGATCTCACCCTGAACAGACCGCAGCGGGATCTGCGGGGCAAGATGGGAATTATGTACGGAGACCTGCAGAACATCCTGAAAATGGCCAAAGTTGATTTCCCCGGCAAGGGACTGGTTGCCGGTACGTTGGAGTTTAATGGCCCGGATGCGGACACGGTGGCAGATTTCTGGGGATATAACCTGGATATCAACGGCGTAAAATACGACCAGATGGCGCTGAAGGCGCGGCTGAAAAAAGGTGTTCTGGCCGTTGAAAATATTAAATTGCAGGAAGACAGGGCCTTTTTCCGGGAAGGAACGATCGTGCTTCGCGGCACGGTGGACCTGCGCAAGCGGGAGATGAACATGAAGGCGCGGGCGGTAGATGCGAATCCGGCCATCCTGACCGCGTTTATGCAGAAGCCCTTAACCCTTACCGGTTCGCTGAATATGTCGGCGCAGATGGAAGGTCCGTGGAAGAAGCTGAAAGGAAACGGTACTGCGGAGATCGTGCAGGGCAGTCTGGAAGAAGTGACATTTGATAAAGCTTCGGCCGAGTTTGTCCTGGATAATGACATCATTACGTTACGCCAGGTTTCTGCGGAGCAGGATGTTTATAAACTGACGGCGCAGGGAAAGATTCCGGTAGATGCATTCCGCGCCAGGGAAAACCGGAAAAATCCCAATGCGCAGATGGATGTAAAGGTAGATTTCAATAAAGCCAGCCTGGCGGTTTTCGGGGCACATCCCGGGATAGACTGGGGTGTGGGAGATACCAAAGGCATCGTTACTGTGGCAGGCACGCTGGACAACCCGCAGTTGTTCGGTACCCTTGCCGTTACGGATGGCTGCGTGAAGCTGAAAGACATCCATTCGCTGTTGGACAAGGTCAACCTGAAAGTGAACTTCAGCGGAAGCAGGATCCTGATAGAACAGATTTC
>JAEEGK010033419.1_pt1 | contig 10004 bp, 6 predicted proteins | sample 8958771 | NCBI WGS metagenome assembly JAEEGK01 (sample SAMN16246547, study PRJNA631951) | gut metagenome | biome: gut microbiome; feature: rumen; material: SC-attached | host: Bos | place: Iran: Karaj | collected 2018-10 | reverse complement strand
GGACTCTTTATTAGTGTTCATTAGTGTTCATTCGTGGTTATCCCATTAGAATACAACGGTAAATGCCGTTCCCTTGCCGACTTCCGAATCCACGGTAATCGACCCGCCATGGTAGTCGACGATGGTTTTCACCAACGCCAAGCCAAGGCCATAGCCCGTGGTGGTGGCGGAATGCTCGACGCGGTAGAAGCGGTTGAAGATCTTGTCCTGCATCTCCTTCGGAATGCCGATGCCGTTGTCGATGACACGGAAGACGATGCTGCCGTCCGCCCGTTTCAGCACGACTTTCACCTTCGCCTTCTCCGGCGAATATTTCATCGCGTTCACAAGCAAGTTGCGGCATAGACGCTCCAGCAGATTCGGCAGCGCGTCGAACCAGATGCCGTCCTCCACCTCCGCCTCGATGGTCTGCTCCTTCCCTTCCGCGATCTTGCTGGACCATTCCACCGACGACCGCACGATCTCGGAGAAATTCTCCGACTGACGGACGCCGACGCCGCGTTCGATTCGCGTCATGATCAGCAGCGTCTCAACCATTTGCGACAGCGACGCCACTTCGTTCAACACCTCCGATATCACCTCCTGGTACTCCTCCGTCGTCCGCTGTTTCGACAAACTGACTTCCAGCGTCCCGCGAATGACCGTCAACGGCGTCCGCAATTCATGCGCCGCGTCGCTGCTGAATTGCCGCGACTTCGCAAAAGCGTTCTCCAGATCGGCGAACGTCGCGTTCAATTGCTGAACCAGAACATCCAGTTCGTCTTTCGTCTCCAACGATTTGATGCGAGCGTCCAAATGCCCCGCGCGGACCCGCAGCAGCGTCTCCTGCACCATCTCCAGCGGCATGAAAAACTTCTTGCGCAGAAAATAGTTGCAACTGAATACCAGGATAATCGACGCCACGAAGGCCAGCACGATGCCCTCCAGAAAATGTGTCACGATCTCGAACTGGCAGTCTGTCTCCACGAAAATCGCGCCGCCTGGCACGATGAACCGCTCCGTCACCTGCCACATTTTCAGGATGTCCTGCATTGTGCCTGAACCACTGAAAATCGTCGCCCCCGTGAGGAAGAACGCATGGTCGGAATTCGACGACGACATCGGAATCGGCCCGTAGGGGATGCGCTCCGTAATGGCCGCCGCCATCCTCCCTATCTGATAGACGCCGCGTTGGAAGACCTTCACGCCGTTGTTGTTGACAATGGCGCACCGCAGCTTCGGGCGACCGCTGGCGAAGTTCAGCTTCTTCCGCAAATCATCGGCGACACGCTCGTCCAGCAACGTCTCCAGCGTGACGCCTTCACGGGAAAGCTCCTCCTGGATGTTCTGGCAGATCGTCTCCATGTAGATCCGCTGGCTCTTCATTGTGCCATAGATCAGATAGCCCATGTGCAGGGCCAGAATGATCGTCGTCAGCGCGAGAGCCAGAAACACCAAAATCAGATTCGCCTTTGTCCTGTATCGAAGCATGCCATCCCCCTATTTGATCAAATGCATGAACGCCAGCAAGATGCCGAGAAACGACGCATTGTACGCCGTGAAAAGAAGCAGATACCGCCGGACTTTGCCTGGATAGAGCCGTTGGTATTCCCTAAATGTAATCAATGAAGCCAAAGATGCAATCAACGTTCCCGTTCCGCCGATGTTCACGCCCACCAGCAGGTCGCGGTAGTTCTCCGTGAACTGCGACAGCAAAATCGCCGACGGCACGTTGCTGATGAACTGGCATGACAGCGTGCTCACCGTCAGCGTGTCCTTCGACAGCAGATGCTTGAACACGTCATGGACCCATTCGATGCGCGACATGTTGCCGGAGAAGATGAAAAACGCCGTAAATGTCAGCAGCAGCGGATAATCCACTTTTTTCAACGCCTTCCGGTCCATGACCAGCAGCACGCCCGTGATGACCGCCAGCCCGTAGTAATACGGCACGAGACGGAAGACGATGACGACCGACAACGCAAACAGCGCCAGATAGATGCACATCCGCACCGTATGCTTCTGCACAGGCGTCTTCTCCACGCGCAACGGCGTGCTTTCAACGCACAGGCAGCAGATCGTGATGAGCAGCACGGCCACCGCGAACGGCGGCGCCATGATCTTCATGAATTCCACCGTGTCGATCGTGAATTTCGTGTAAAGATACAGGTTCTGCGGATTGCCGAACGGCGTCAGCATGCCGCCGAGATTCGCCGCGATGTTCTGCATGATGAACGTGAACGCCAGATGCTTCTCGTTGCCCGTCGACGACAGCACGAAATAGCCCAGCGGTAGAAACGTCAGCAACGCCATGTCGTTGGCGATGAACATGGAGCCGATGAACGTGATGTACGCCAACGCCAGTATGCTCGTCCGCGTCGTCCTGAACAGCCGCACGATATTATGCGCCAACATTGTGAAAAACAGGATGTTGCGCAACGCGCCGACCACCGCCAATGTGCAGAACAGGCAGGTCAGCGTCTTCCAGTCGAAGTAGCCGAGCCACTGCCTGTCCGGCGGCACGAAACACGTCGTGACGGCCGCCGCCAATATCGCGATGGCCAGCACGACGTTGCTTCTGATGAACTGCACGATTTTAATGGATATGAAAAAAATCCCTCCGCTTGCCGGAGGGATTTTTCAGAGCATAAAGCCTTATTCAGCATTCAGCATTCAGCATTCAGCATTCAGCATTAAAGAAGTTCCGCGACTTGGACGGCGTTCAGTGCGGCGCCCTTCAGCAGCTGGTCGCCGCAGACGAAGATCGCCAGGCCGTTCGGGCTGGACAAATCGTCGCGGACGCGGCCGACGAGCACGTCGTACTGCTCGTTGCTGTCCACCGGCATCGGGAAGTAGTTGTGTTCGGCGTCGTTCACGATCTTCACGCCGGGCGCCTTCGCGAATGCCGCCAACGCCTCTTCGACGCTGACCTTCCGCTCCTGCTCCACCGTGATGGCCTCCGCATGGGAGCGCAGGCAGGGGACGCGGATGCACGTCGGGCAGACGAGAATCTTGTCGTCATGCATGATCTTGCGCGTCTCGTTGACCATCTTCATCTCCTCTTCGCAATAGCCGTTGGGGCCGATTGTCGTGTTGTGGCTGAAGAGGTTGAACGCATACGGATGCGGCAGGACCTGCGGGACGACGGGGCGGCCCGCCAGATAGTCGGCCGTCTCGTTGCGAAGCTCTTCCATGGCCTTCGCGCCGGCGCCGCTCGCGCACTGGTATGTGCTCACGATGATCCGCTTGATGGGGGAGATATCATACAACGGCTTCAACGCGACCAGCATGATGATGGTCGTGCAGTTCGGGTTGGCGATGATGCCCTTATGCCATTTCACGTCTTCCGGATTGACTTCCGGAACAATCAGCGGCACGTCCTTGTCCATGCGGAACGCGCTCGAATTGTCGATGACAACCGCGCCGGCCTTGACGGCGTGCGCCGCGAAATCGCGCGAACGGCTCGCGCCCGCGCTGAACAAAGCGATATCGACGCCGCCGAAGGAATCTTCGGTCAATTTCTCGACTTTCACGTCTTCGCCTTTGAATTTCAAAGTCTTGCCAACGGAACGCTCGGAAGCGAGAAGCTTCAGGTTCTTAACAGGGAAATTGCGCTTCTCGAGCGTCTTCAGCATTTCCACGCCGACCGCGCCCGTGGCACCGACTACAGCAACATTGAATGATTTCGCCATGATGGCATTTCCTTCTTCTAAGATGGTTTCGTTGGCGACTCCAAATGAGTCCAACTACATAATATAAGGAATAATTGCCATTTTACAATGAAAACAAATGGATTTACAGCCATTCCACATCTCCCTGTGCACTTTGTCTTGACAAATATCACGTCCATGAATACGTTATAGTTACGAGAAAGGTATGTCATGGATTTTTAATGGGTTGTAGCATATTGGAGGTTCACGATGAAACGCAAATGGACGCTGACAATCGCGCTTTTCCAGGCCATGGGACTTCTGGCGGCAGATTACACGGCGGAAGATGTGGCCAACATCTTGGACAACATAGACATACGCAAACCATCGTTTCCTGCTGGGCTGTCGTATAATTCTGCACAGACAGACCATGTCATGACCTGCCGTAAATGCGGCAAGAAGATGATGCTGAAAACAGATCCGGAGCTCATGAAGGCATTGGCGGCCCAAATCATCTCCAAGGCCCGTTTTCTGTTCACGCTTGACGATTCGCACCTCTGTCCGCATTGCGGAAACGGCAAGTATTACATGGTTTTCACGAAACAAGACCGTAATCACGATCTGCCTTTCAGCCTTACGTGGCAAGCCCACGCCATGGGAATCTCTTCGCAAGCCAGATCCATCCCGCTCTCCGTCCCAATCTCGGAAGAGGATCTTCTGCTGCTTTGCGAAGAATTCTTCCCGAATGAAAACACGAGACGCAATTTTCCTCTCATGAGTTCATTTCTCTCCCCACAGACATCGACGTTCACCGTCATGAAAGACGAAGACTATCAGGCCTTCAACAATCGCTTCAGCAGGCCACCAATCATTAATCTGCTGAACAAATATAATTTTGCCAGTAATCGTAAACATGGCAGACAAATCCATCTCATACCGCAACATCCGCTCTCGCCCTACGTCAGCACAGTCATTCGTCAGCATCAGATTGCCGACAACGCAGCCACATTCCAGAAACTAACGGAAAACGCTTCCGTCCTGCGCAAGAAGGACTTGCAGTCGTTTCTCCAGCAGATAAACGACCTGTATAAAACCGAACGCGGCTTCCAGCATAGGTATCTAGCCTTGTCAAGAATGCTGATCATCCATGCACCACACGTTCCGTTGACCTGTCCACAATGCCATCATCAATTCCATGTTGCGAACGAATCCAGGCATCCTTTCATGCAACCATTGGGAGATGTGCTTTGCCTGACCGCCAATATGGATCTGTCTCCCGACTATTCGTCCATCTGCCCATACTGCTTTCCGGAAAGCATGTCGCCACGCCTGCTGGACGTCCAATTCACCATCGACAGCAAGACTTATCACTCCAGTGTGTCGCCGCTTGATTTAAACATGTTGTATTTGTATTGTTGCAGAAACACAAACAAAGATCATAACATGGTAATTGAGAACGACTTGTTCGACAGACGATCAAATCAACAGAAACCAACCTTGACGGCCGGCCGTCTTCTGCGTCTGCGCTCTATTCTGCAAGGCATGCCCGACACGACCAAAATCTCCGCCCTCCCCCTTGCGGACGACTGATATGAAGCCGTTTCTGCCGAAACAAGCCTATTTCGAAGTCACACGGGCCTGCAACCAAGCCTGCCCGTTTTGCTCATGCTCATGGTTCGCGGAAAAACCTCCGTTACAACGGCCCGAAATCGACATATCCGAATGGATGGAAGCCGCTTCCGAACTGATCGCCAACGGCGTGCAACACATCGCTCTGACAGGCGGTGAACCCTCGTTGAAAGTCGCTCTCCCGCAACTGCTTCGGCATATCTCCGCCCGACTTTCAAAACATCATGGGAAAGAATCCACATTGGCTCTTTTCACCAACGGCCACGCCGTCGGCAACGAATGGTTCGATATCCTGACCGACTGCAACGCGGAAATTTACACAAGCCTTCCAGCGTTGTCTGAATTCTCCCGCCAAACAGGTCTGCCAAATGGCGACTTCCGAAATGTGCTGTCATTCATCCATGAAGCTGTCGGCCGCGGCCTTCGCGTCACCGTCGGCGTCACCATCACGAAACCGATGATTCACGAACTCTACGAAACGCTTTCATACGCCATTCTGAGCGGCGCGGAAGCCATCGTGCTGAATCTTTTCAAGCCATCCGGCCGTGGGATGTCTCATCCAGAACTGCTTCTCTCTGAAGATGATATCCGTAATGCCGTCGATATCGCGGAGGAAATCATGGACGATGCGGGAAATGCCTGCATCATCGGAGGAGAATTCCCGCCTGTTGTAAACGCCAACCATCATCCGCGACTATCATTGACTAATCATTGCATGGCCGCGAAAGGCACGTTCACAGTCGGCCCCGACGGATGGCTCCATGTCTGCGAACATGACCCGCAGGACATCTGTCATTGGCGTGACTGGCGAACCGCCATCCAAACGGACCGATGGTGGCATTTCATGTCTAACGATTTCGCAGTCTGCCCTCTTTTTTAATGATTAATGATTAATGATTAATGATTAATGATTAATGATTAATGATTAATGTTTGAATTTGCCACATACGATATCATGGTATCAAAATGATTTTTTCATTGGCCGAAGTTGCGATTTTCCGTTCAGCATGTATATTAATAGAAATATTGCCAGCATAGCTCAGTTGGTAGAGCACTTGACTTGTAATCATGAGGTCACGGGTTCGACTCCCGTCGCTGGCTCCAGTTTTCAAAAGTCCTGCAATTCAATAAGTTGCAGGACTTTTTCTTTTTCAATCCTTCCAAAGGAAGTTGCGTTGGATTACGGGTATGGACATATCTGGCTTCGCTTTTTTGACACTACGCTGTTCGGCACGCCGCCATTCCCAACCGAAGTTACGGAAAAAGATGCCCGCTGGTGGCTCTTCGCAATAGACGATGCAGTTTATGCAATCAGGAAAACCAAAACAAGCAAAGCTTCCTTCTATGGAAATCGATCCGCCACGCGCGTAGTTGAAAACCGGAACATAGCCATAGTATTCACCGCCAAAACGCGTTTGGCGGATATCAAGCTTACCCAAATTATCAAACCATCGCAAGTCATTAGCAAACAGCCAGTTGGGAACAATAGGAAGATGGTTATGCCCATGATCTTTCATCGGCATGGGCACACCGAGCAGCCCCCAACAGTGCATGTTGCCGCGATTCACAATGAACGCCTTCCGATCCTGACGGCCATTTGTACTAGCCCAATTGTTCTCCAGCCAAGTTGTCGCGGCATCGCTGTCAATGCCCTGCACAGGTGAAACGAATGTGCAACGTGAAATGGTCAAGGCGGCATCATTCTGTTTTCCGCCCACAAATTTCACAGCGCACTGCCGTTGCTGGTAGAAGAAGCATTTGTCGATATGCACCAACGCTTTAGGCGAATCAGCCAGATCGAAGGCCATACTCCCCCACGCCAAACGCATATGCTCGACAGCTAGCGATTTCACACCCGTTCCACGGAAAATCGGAAGGTCACGATTACTCTGCAATAGGCAGCCATTGCCACGCACGGTTATACGGCAGTCGGTCGGTAAAATCAATGGTTGTGAAATTCGCATCAGAATGGGCGGCAATAGGATACGCACAGGAGAATCCAATTTACGCGCAGCATCAAAAAGCGACTGCAATGCGGCGGTATCATCGGAATCCGGATTGTCATCCACGCCGAAATTGCGTGCGTACAGTAACTTAGCACTATCCATTACATTGGGCAGCGCAGGCCGCTCCACGGCAAATTTCGCCTCCTGTTCAGGCGTGATATCACCATTTTTGTTGAGTGAAAAAACGGCGGGAATCCCTTCCGTGATGAGTCCTGTGCAACGCGTTATGCTCCACAAATACGGCGGTTCGACGGTCATCGCCGCGCCTTTGAAAATCTCCAAAGCGGGCTTGAAATTGTAATGGTATTTTTGCGCAAGTTCCAGATTAAAAGGGACTTCCCAAAGGACAGATGGAATTGGAGCAGATACGCCATCAACGATCACATCATCGAAATCCAGCAGTTGGGGTGAATTTTCGGCTTCGCGATTTTCAATGCGCAGCAATGCCTGCCCTATTCCACTGAATTGTGCATGGCGAACCGACAACGCCGACGGCACTTCGCTAATATATTTTCCGCGTGTCCAACGAATAGCGGGCATTTCAGCCGACGGCGTATCTAAACGGTATTTTCCACCAACAATGCATCCGCCGCGCCCTGCAATCCAACATGCTTCGTTTCCTGTCGCTCCAGCCGCACGGCAATCCAAATCCACATAGCGATTGAACATGCCGCCAATGAAAACGGGCCTAGATAGCGGTTTTGAAAAGACAAAGGCGCAACGTTCGATTTGGCAACCGTCCGTCGCCATGTCGATGGCTGTGGCACATTCTTCAAAACGACAGTCGGAAACGATAGCCAACGTAGAATGCGCAAAATATGGTTGCGTCTCGTCATTTGGCGTCAGTTGCGGTCCATCCGGCGTTGATGTGACGGAATACGGCCCCATGGTCATCGTGCTGAAATCATGTCCACCGGGCCGACGGTAGTTATGGCTCCAAATAGCTGCCGCGGAGGAGTTTCGGAAAACACAATTCGCCACGCAGAAATTCGCCATGTCGTTGTTGCCCGTATAGAGCAACAACTGACGGCGACCGCCTTCGAACGTCACATTGCTGATACGCACACGGTACCCCCAATGGCTGTAGAGGATGTCTCGCGACGAATCGGCCATTCGAATCACTGCGCCGTTTTCGCCCCGCAACACCAACGATCCGGCCACTAATGTCTTGCTCACGCGATAGATTCCTTTGGGTAAAAAGACTTCCGGCTGGATGGTATTTTCTGTCGTGGTGCTCAATGCAGGAAAATGTGATAACTCTGGCAAATCATCCACCATCGGCTGCCGCGCCAACAGGATGTTCGCCTGCCGTTCAGTCGATGCCGAAATCGCTTTCTGAATCGCTGCCGTGTCATCAGCCACGCCATCGCCGACAGCCCCGAAGTCCTTGACATTGATGGAATTAATGGGAACAGCAATCAATTTGGAAACTGCCAAACAGACCATAAGGGCAATTATAAAAATGGAATTTGATTTAGTCATGATTATTCACTGTCATTCATGAAAAATGTGTTTTTTGCTTAACCAAACCGATAATATGCCATTAATTTTGTTTTCTGCATTTTTTTTGTAAATTTTCAAATTAATACCTCCCATATGTTTAGGAAAACTTCTTCCACTCCCATCAACCATCTGATAAAATATTCTGCCCAATTGTCCGTTTTTTGAATAAGACACGTCAAATGCGCAATGACGATTTTCCTTCAGAGAGTCAAAATCAAACGATGAATCCCTAGGAGTATTTATGAAGCTACACATTTGTATAACATTACTTGCAACTCTACTCACCTGTGCGTTCGCGGCTGATGCGACAGATGCGGAATGTGTCGATGGTTCTTGCACGTTACCGGGCATCGTAAAGGACGAACAGAATGGAAGTTATGCCGTTTTGTCGCCAATCGGCCCTGGAACCGTGAAGAAAATCACGCAAGCGCCACGTCTTAACACGTTGGATGGCAAGAAAATCGCCATCGTCGGCGGCAGTTTCATGGCATCCGTCACCCATCCGGAACTTAGACGCCTTATTCTGAACAAGTTCCCGAACGCGAAAATCTATCTTCTCAGCGAAATCGGTTCCGCCGGCCCATGGCCCGCGCCAGGCGTCATCCGCCATGAAAAAGATGAATTCCAGCGGAAACTAAAAGAATACGGCATTCAAGCGGTCATTTCTGGCAATGGTGGTTGCGGCCTTTGCACACCGAAAGAGACAGGCTCCTGCATCGCGGCGGAGCATCTCGGCATTCCATCCGTCATGATCGCGGCTCCAGGCTTCGTCGATCAGGCCCGCTCCGCAGCATCAGCGGCAGGCGTTCCAATCCAACGGGTTGCAGAATATCCAGGAGCCTTTACCTCCCATTCACGCGACGAACTGCGCGACAACACGCGGAATGTCCTCTGGCCACAGATTCTGAAGGCCTTGACGACGCCATTCACAGAGGAGGAAATCAAAGCATCGCAGTCTGTTACAGATACCAGCAACGGCGGCGTCATCTTCACGGGAAGCTATGATGAAGTCAACCGTTATTTTGCCCAAATGGGCTGGACGGACGGCCTGCCTATCGTGCCGCCGACAGAGGAACGCGTCGCACAATTCCTTAAATTTACAGACAAACGACCCGACGACATCGTCGCCGAACTGCCCGTCGCCTTCCGCAAGACAACCGTCCACCACGTTGCCGTCAACGGCGTCATGTCTGGTTGTCCCGCTGAATTCATGCCGATACTCATAGCCTTCACGCAG
>JAEEGK010033418.1_pt1 | contig 10004 bp, 8 predicted proteins | sample 8958771 | NCBI WGS metagenome assembly JAEEGK01 (sample SAMN16246547, study PRJNA631951) | gut metagenome | biome: gut microbiome; feature: rumen; material: SC-attached | host: Bos | place: Iran: Karaj | collected 2018-10 | reverse complement strand
AAGGCCATAATAAAAACTATGGCCGTGAACATGATAAAGCAATACGAGAAGTAGTCTATTATCTTTTTATACTTATTTCTGTGCTGCCTCATACCTGACCTTGTATGTTATCAAGCTCGATAATATAACCCTGTTTTCTGTTGGATTTGTTGCGGATAACACCGATGTTGTAGAAAAATCTCTCATTCTTCATTAGGAAGTTTCCGGTCAGAAGATCATCGTCTTCATTTTCCAGATATTTTGCAAAAGGCTGGCGCAGGTAGGTATTGAACCTTCCGCCTTTGCCGGGGATCTTCCTTTCAAGTTCCCATTCATTAAGCTCCGGGAAGAATTCGTAAGCCTTCTCGTTACATCCCATGAATCGCATCTTCCTGTCAAAAAAGATATAGCCCTTTTGTTCAAGACGATTCCGGATGATCTCATTGTTTCCGGTAATGGAATAGGTATTCAGTTTTGTAATAGGGATCATGAGAAGAACCAGCCCAAGATCAAATGCAAAAGGCATCAGTTCAACCTGAAGCCCCACCATACGCTGGGCGATATAAACCGAAATGGTAAAAAATTCCAAGAAAAAGATAGCGGTCGAATCCGCCGTGGAGATCCTTCTTTTGTGAGGAAATACTCCCGCGGAAACAAGGATCAAAAGTGCAAAATAAAGATACATTGTAATTATCTCGACCGTATGCATGGGACCATAGACTTTGGTCAGATAGACGATGTCGCCGTTTCTGTGAAGTTCGGCTGATCTATAGAAAAGATCAAGACGTCCGATAGTCATGACGCAGCAGTATATTCCGAACTGAACCGCATACATAATGCAGAGGATCCACCCGGGGATCTGAACCTTGTAGATCTCGCAGGCAATGGCAAACATGAGCATCGGCGCAAAGCATCCGCTGACATAAGTGATCGTAGTTGAGAGAAGTGCTTCCGGTAAAGTATCCGACAAAGACAGCGGAAAATACCCTGCATTACCCACGACTATGACAACTACAAGCAGGATCTGGTTTACACTGTAGCCGTCACCGTAGGTGATCATAAACAGCAGGACCGTCATCGCGATCAAAAATGTAAACAGATAAGCAATACTTATAGACATGCTGCCCCTCTTTGCATCAGTAAAAGCGGGACGCTTCATTTTAGTCATCCGGTGACAAAAATGAAGCGTCCCCGCTGTCACATTAATTATTTATATCTCTCTTCCGCAACGCTCCAGTCAATGATGCTCCAAAGAGCCTTGAGATAATCCGCACGGAGATTCTTATACTTCAGATAATATGCATGCTCCCAGACATCAATTGCAAGGATGGGAGTAGAATCCATCTTTAAGCTGTAGCAGTTGTCCTGATTGGCGGTCTTGTAAGTTACAAGAGTGCCGTCGGCTTTCTTGCCGAGCCATCCCCAGCCCGATCCGAACTGAGATGCGGAAAGTGCATTGAGCTCTTCAATGAGCTTGTCAACGCTTCCGTACTGTTTTTCGATCTGAGCAAGAAGTGCGCCTTCGGGAGCCTTCTTAGCCTCGCTTTCAGGCTTGAACTGTCCGAAGAATATGTTGTGATTCAGGTATCCGCCGCCCTGGTTTCTGAGGCCTGCACGAAGTGCTTCATCAGCTACGGAATCAAGACTGCCGAGAACTTCCTCAGCGCTCTTTCCCGTAAGGCCTGCCTTCTCAACAAGCTCGTTAAAAGTCTTGGTGTAAGCGGCATGGTGCTTGCCGTAATGAGTTTCTACAGTTGCGGTGTCCATAACGGGCTCAAGCCCATTAGTCTCATAGCTTAATTTGATCTGTTCAAACATAATGCACCTCCTGATATTTGGTTATAACGTGACATATATGGATTATACCATAAAGGCGACAATGGGGACGCTACTATTTTGTCACCTATCACAAACCCGAACCAGTCCCAGCGTCACCAGGGGAAGCACGAGGTTTCCGGCCTGTGCCATAGCCCACACTTTCATATCGGCAAACACTACTCCGCTCAAGGCTTCAAATTTAATGAAATTCACCTGTCCGAGGAGGCCTTCCGCGAACCCGAAACCGTTGATGATACCTAGAACGCCTGCTACTACAGCCGTGCAAAGGATCGAGCAGGCAATAACGCCCGCCTTCTTCGATTCCTTCTTATAACAAGCCACAATCCCTTCGATGCAGAAAGGGATTATAAGTACGGGGGAAAACAGCAGTGCCAAAACATACGCCAAGGTGCGAGCTGCAAGTGCACACTTCCCGCTCTTACTTCTGCCATGTGCCTTAAAAAGAAGCGTCCATAGCAGCACACATGCAATTCCCAAAGAATCCGTAAGTCCCCATACAATGCCTCTCATCAGTGTAAAAGGCATTATCAAAACCACCGCATAAAATGCCAAACCGCGCACGGAAGAGTTCTCAACAGTTTTCTTGCCCAAACCTCTCCCTGGGGTTTTACCCGTTTTCTTTTCAGAGACATTCCATGCACTCCTGCTTATCAGTACGGCCCCGATTCCGGCCATGGCAAAATCCCCAACAGTTGCCACCCACTTCATAAAGTGAACCGGCAATATGGGAAACAACATCCCAAGCCTCATGATCAGCCACCACAACTGCCCCTGGACCATGTGAGAATGCCCGTCGTAGTAACACTCGATACCTTCTGAGTTCCACCAAACCGCAACCTTTCTCAGATACAGGTTAAGTACGGTGATGACAAGATACGCCAGAACCACCCTGTGATCTTTAAGCCAGTCCAGGATTTTCTTTTCAAATTTAGTCATACGCCCGCTCCTTTCTCCGGCTTGGAACGAAGCGTCCTTATCACGCCAAAACACAGGCAGGCATACACGAAAATATTAAGTACGGAAAGTCCGTAAAACTCACGCTTTCCCCATCCGTAATATGACATTCCGTTGCACAAAAATCCGGAAAGCACAAGGACTGCGGCAGGGATCCTGTATTTTTTTTCAAAGACCGCAAGTACCGGCAGCATTACCTCCGCAGGATAGTTGTACCTCTCATGCATGGCAGGAAGGAACATTGCGCAGGTCATCAAAGACCACACAAGAAGCTCTAAATCATTAACAAGCTTCCAGCCCTTCTCCCTGCACTTTGTGGCAAATCCCACTGTTACCAGCGCAAATGCCGTGATCATCATTCCGATGCCCACTTTTCCGAACACATAATAAGGAAGATCCCTCATCCAGATCCAGATGTTGGGATAATAGTAATAAACGAAGGGATAGCGCCCCTGCTGCCCCAGGAAGTATTTCCAGAAATAGAAAAACGAATTTCCCGCAAGCATTGAAGGAATGCTGAGAACCTGGATCACAGCGGGAACGATGAGAAAATGAAGCACCGAGAATGACCTCGACCTGTAATAATACAGCAGGATAAACGGAAGGAAGAAAACGCCCTGAGGCTTCATGGCAAAAGAAACCGCCCAGAAAACCATGCCCCATGCGGGATGCTTTTTCCAGAAGAAGTAAACTGCAAGAAATCCGGTAAAGGCCCACATAGCTTCAAGCTGTGCCTGATAGCCCGCATTTCCAATGGTGATGGGAGAAAGCCAAATGAGCGCCATTCCCAAAAGCCCGAAACGATTAACGGATGCGCCCGTCTTTCCGGCTTCCCCGGCAAGCTCCGATGCGATAAGGTATCCTGCAACAGGGCCCAAAAGGTCAAACATAAGTGCAACCAGCTTCACGCATACAAAATCGGAAAAAGGAAGCTTAGTGACAAAATACATCACAGCGATGTAAGGCACGTTGTAGTCACCCAGAAAATCCCTGAACACCGACAAGCCGTCCGCCTCCCGAACCGACTTAAACCACAGTTCGAAGGCATAGGTATCCGCAGAACCGGAATTAAAAAAGAGTAAACGAAGCACAAGGCCCGTGACAAATATCGCAAGGCCTATGCATATATCCATATATCGTTTTTCCTGTTTAGCTTTCTTATCCATTATCTTTACCCGGTTCCCCGCTTAGGACAGTTCTTTTTGCATCCCTGATGGTTCCAAGCATCATCACATATCCCGTTATCAATACCGGCAGCATATTAAAGAGCTGCCGGTTGTTGGCTTCCCAGAAAAACAAAAATACAAAATAACCTATAAACGTCAGTTCAAGGTGCCTGACCCCATAAACTATTTCTTTACGGTGCCTGACCCCATAAAATGCGCCCACAGCCATTACCAGATATATCTGAAACATAAAGATCATGTTGTACTTGCACGCATACCAGTACAGATCCCCGTCGTAATTAAACATCCGGTTCAGCAGGTTATCTTCCCCGTACGAATATCTGGCAAAATCCCCTGCTCCCAGATTTCCGCTGGCATAATTGGCCCTCACCTTGGCTGCGATATGACCTGCATCCCACAGCCCCGAAATATTCTCACGGATATACTCTCCGGTAAAAGCCGCCTTATCCTCAGAATAAGTGATCTCATCAAGTGCGATCCTGAATTCTCTGTTTTCATAATAAGTCCCGTCGTTACGAAGCCCCATTGCCACGTACGCCATAACCGGCTCGCTGTAAAGCTCCTTGTCCCTGTACCATGAACACTTCAAAGATGCCGCCTCCATGGCAAAAGAAAACAGACAAAAGCCCGCCGCAGCCAATAACACACCGGGCAAAACCTTCTTGATACTTTCCTTCAGCTTACCCGAGAAAACATAAACAAGTATCGCCGCGATAACGCAGATGATCCCAGTGATCTTCATGGTCTCGCCCATGCTTATCAACATTCCTGCGAAAATAAACAGGCAAGCCTTCACCCATTTGGAAGCTTTCCCGCCTAAAGCCCTGTGAAATACCGCCAGCCCCATAACCGCAAAGGGCATTGAAGCACCGTCAGTATAGAAAGTCTGGGCATAAGCATAAACGGGCAGACAGCTGCCGAAAAGAAGCAGCAGCATCAAAGCTCCCGGATTCTTTTTACCCGTAAAAACGTTAAGAAAATACTTGCAGGAAAAAAGCACTCCCTCCAACAAGATCACATTTACGATCAGCAGAAAATAATACGGATCCTTAAATCCGATCCCCATTCCCGTCTTCATGATAAGAGATAGAACCAGTACGCATTTCCAGTTATGAGGATTCATGGAAAAATACATCCCGTCCGTTACAGTCCCGCTCAATGCATATTCATAAGCCGACCTGTAGCAGATCTCATAATCATAGAACGACACGGATGAATTCCTGCAAAACACCCCGGCAGCCAATAGCACCGCTCCCCAGATTATCGCAAGGACAACAAACACCTTATCCGAAAACAGAACCTCAAACTTCCTGCCAAGAAAGGTAAGAACCGCATAAACACATGCAAAAAAGCATGCCGCTGCCACTACCAAAACCGTAGTCTGACCGGGGATCAGATTATGCTGTGGCTTTGACAGGCTTAATGCCATAACCGTCAAAACCATGCACAGGAAAACAATTCCTATTATGCGGTTTATTATTTTGGGTATTTTTTTCATAGATACGATTTATGTAATACAAAACTTATTTATTTTCAGAGGAATAATAATATCTCCAATATTTCCCATCAACATAATATGCCGGTTTAAACTCATCTTCAATCCAGCTCATCATCCAGGAGTCCTCATCTACCTTCAATTCACCATACCAGCAACTTACCACGATCACATCCGGATACTTCTCAGGGTTAATCTCCCAATACTCCGCTATAAGATCATTATATCCGGGTGTAGGTACCAATGATGGTGCCGCAATATTAACATCGGAAAATAAATAAGGTATCGAATCCACGCTGTCTCCGACTATATAGATGTTACTTCCCTTCGGAACATATTCTCTCCACTCCTTAAGAGTTTCATTTTGCATATATGCTCCCATGTATTCCGTTATAAGCCCTACACCGGGGCCACCCTTTACAATTCCCCTTATGCTGAAAATCGTATTTACATCTCCGTTGTAAGGCCTGATCAAAAGACCATTCCTTCCCAGCAGAAAAACAACCGATGAGGCGATCACTATCTTCCTGATAATCTCGCCGGTACCCGCTCGATCACAATCCTTAAATCCCTCCGAAATCGGGATAAACGCCATGACGGCTGCAACAAGTAAATAAGGGAGAGATGCTATCAATCCAAGATTCGTAAGCATTAGAGTTCCGATAAACTCAGCGCAGGAAAGTAAAGAACACAGCGAGTAAAACAAATAACGATTTTTACTCAGCTTCTTGCGATATTTAAAGCCAATCGCCATTATCGCAAGGAAGATCACTGCATAAGCATACCTGTTGTAAATATTGCTTCGAATTGTAAGCCATATGCTCACACACAATATTATTCCCAGAAAGCAAGCGTCTATAACAGCCCTTCTTACCTTACCGAGGATAATATAAAGTATGCCATAAATCACTGTAAAGGCCACTATAATCTGACATACACTCTTCGAATACCATATAAGCTTATCCGCAGTGCTCATAGAATGACTCGTTTCAATCCCGAGCATGTAATGAATGTCGGTGAAGAGTTCATTAACTGAAAGTCCCCGCGCAAAAAGCATCCCCAGAAAAGCAAGCCCGATTACGGCACATATAATACTGAAAAGCACAAATCCTTTAGCCTCTTTCCTGCAAAGCATCAAAACAGCCACAACGAGATAAAGAATCAGACAGGACGGATATGACAATACCGCACAGCACAAGCTTAAAGCCCCCAAAACGAGCCATACTTTTCCGGACTTCTGAAAATAATAAAACAAAAACAGTCCCAAAAGCATCGTAAACCAAACCTGCATGTTGGCATATTCAGGAGTAGGAACATCCTTGGGAGAAATCATGAAGAAAACCCAGGCCATTGCAAATGCTGTATTATCATCAGCTACCGAGAATTTGCGAACCGTTTTGTATAAGAAAACAGATACAGACAGATCTATCATTACGCCAATGGTCTGAATAAATAAAACAATTCCTGTGGTGGTACGAAAAATAAGTGTATATAGCTTGATCAATAAAGCACATATAAACACAGAAGTCTGATACGGCTCCCACATTTCCCTGAACATCAAATCTCCGGCAGCATACCGATACGACATTGTAATTTGAAAAGCCGCATCTATACCGAAATCAACCACTATATACTTTATTGCATACAACACACTTACGATTATCAGAAAAATACGTATTTTCTTACCTGATTCAATCGCCTGCATTATTAACCTCTCAATAAACAAAGCATTGCCCGAGTTTTATATGTAAATCCGAAAAAAAGCAAATGCATACATCCGCATAACTCATATAGTCTTGTGCTTTATCTGTATTTGACATAGAATTCATATTGATTGACATCTTTCAAAAATAATTACACCCAGAGTATATGATTTATAATTCCGAGAAGAAAAACAACTACATAACTTATTTTTCTATAATTCTCCTTGTCACAACCGCAGGAATGGTAATCCGTTTTCTTGGAAGAAATGTAATCTCCGGGGATTTCAGAGACTGTCTTGAGCCCTGGTATAAAGATATCATAGCAAGCGGAACCGGCATTTCATCACTCAGAGCTTACAAGGGTGACTACGCCCTTCCTTATGTCTTCCTGACATGGCTCATAGGAAAGCTTCCCATACCTTACCTCTATGCCTGCAAGATCCTCAGCATCATCTTTGATGTACTCATGGCAGTGTTTGCCGGCATGATCTCCGCTCTGTTAACTCCAGAGAGAAAATACTCTTTTCTCTTCGGATACTCCATCGTACTGCTACTCCCCAATGTTATCATAGACAGTGCTTATTGGGGCCAGTGTGACAGCATCTATACTGCATTTGTTCTCTTAAGCTTGTGGCTCTATCTCAAGGACAGATACGCCGCCATGATGCTCGTGTACGGAATAGCGATGGCCTTTAAGCTTCAATCCGTATTCTTCCTGCCCTTTATCCTGATCGTTTACTGGTGCGAAAAGAAATTCTCCATCCTTCACTTCCTGCTCATCCCGATGGGAATGATACTTTGCAACATCCCCGCTTATATGGCGGGCTTCCCGTTCTCGATAACTTTCAGCCAATACGTCTCGCAAACAGGAACATATCCCTGGCTGTACTATTTTTATCCGAACCTTTATTTCTTCTTTCAGGCGCGCCCCTACTATTTCTTCAGTATAGCACCTATATGCTTTACGGTAACCATGCTTTTGATACTTGTGTTTCTCCTTCGAAAGCATAAATTGCAGCTTTCCGGGGAAAATGCTTTAAATATTGCTACGTGGATCTGCTACACCTGCGTATTCCTGCTTCCCTCAATGCATGAAAGATACGGATACTTGGCTGAAATACTTGCAGTTTTAGCAGCCATTAAGAACAAACGGCTTACATGGCTGCCCATATTGATGATAGCCTCGACCCTGCCCAGATTTCTCTTTGCAATTTCCTTAGGATCAGGCTCCCTCATACAACAGGGTATATGCTCCGTGCTCAATACCGTATCTTACACCGCATTCACATATATCATTTATTTGAGACTGAAAGATGTTAAAAGCTGAAGAAAAGATCAGAAACTATATAGATAAAATGATCCCCCTTATGGGAGTTATATTTGTGTTGCTTGCAGCGCTTCTTATCCGCTGGACGGGTAAAAACTACGTGGGCACAGATTTCCACTATACCATTTACGATATAGAAGAGAACGTAGGCCCTTTATTCTACAGAACTATTGCCATATATCTCGGGGCAAGAAGCGAGCACGTGATCATGCTCATGAAATTTTTGATCTACTTCGGAGATATATGTACCGGATCACTTGCCTTGATATACCTGAAGAATCATTCAAGCTTAAAGGGATTGGAACTGATATTCACCGCATCGGTTTTATTCCTGCTGAATCCTGTCATCTTAATGAACGGAATAGCAGCTATGAAACCCGATTCATTATGCATGGCGCTTCTTCTGTGCGGATTGCTGCTCGCAGATAAAGAAAAATATCTTCCCGCTCTAGGGATTGCTTCTATGTCCATCTTCATATCGCACCTTTACCTGCCGGTGATAATCGCCGCAGCTTTGTGGTTATGCGTTAAGAAAAAGAAGTTCCTTCCTGCGGCTATTTCCATCACTATAATATCAGCCGCAATTCTGCTCGAGCAGATCAATACCGAAGACTTCTACTACTTCGGCAAAGTGTTTGTAAATTACAAGTTCACGGGATGCCTTCTCCTATACGGATACTTCATACCTGTTGCTTCACTCCTCCTTGCCATCAGGAAGGAAAAATACAGGCTTCTGTCTCTTATGATTCATCTCGCGTACATCATGTATTCAGGATGGATGATGACCTCACACTTTGCATTATAAGTGCGTAGGGCTCACCTTCCACAGATCAAATCTCTCCATTCCCATGAATCCCATTCCGGGATTATGTTCAACAGCCAGATCATACTTGTCTATATCCTCTTGCGAAAATTCTGCACCCGCAAGATTGATTACCCAGAATGTCTGCCCTTCCGTCGTAGACAGATCCAGATCATCGAAATATACAAACTCATGCCCCGGCATGTAATACTGCCATATCAGTTTAAAACCTCTGTCATAGTCATATACGATCACCGCATCCGGATCCACATTTGCTTCGATAAAAGAAACCGTCTGAGGCATCAAGGGAGTCGTATCATATTCATATGCCTTCTCCACAAGAAAACTTGATAAACAAAGCTCCGTACTCCACAAAAGGAATAGTACATTAACGGCTGCGTTACATCTCGAATAAACAATCGCCAGAAATATCCATACAAACATCAGACAAAAGATAACATATCTTGATGCGAAAAAATGCCCGTTCAGACTTCCCAGCCACTGTGAGAAATACCAGCAAAAAACCGTATTAACAAGAAGCATCACAAGGAAGCCCTTTTCAGCTCCCGAATACTTTTTTCTCAAAAGTACAAATACAACAACGGCCACCGCAAAAAGAACCATTGCCATGATCCCGCCGTTTTCCAGATTCGTTCCGAAAAGTTCTTCGAAAATGTCCGCAGGCCTAAACAGGAATTCATAATTCTCACGAGGTCCG
>JAEEGK010033417.1_pt1 | contig 10004 bp, 13 predicted proteins | sample 8958771 | NCBI WGS metagenome assembly JAEEGK01 (sample SAMN16246547, study PRJNA631951) | gut metagenome | biome: gut microbiome; feature: rumen; material: SC-attached | host: Bos | place: Iran: Karaj | collected 2018-10 | reverse complement strand
ATGCAGTAATTCAGCCTGCGAACAATCTTGGGCGCAAACCAGAAGTGATACCAGGCACGCGTCATCAACGTCCCGAACAGCGCCGCCGATGAGAACAATACCGCTGGCAGTTTATGGGGATGCACATTCACAAACAGCTCCTTCATACAAGGATAAACATCGGCCATCTCCTGCAACTCCTCAGCCCATTTATCCAACGGCAACTGAGAGTAAACGTCAGCAGCCTCCGTACTCCTCTCCTCTTTTTCCACTTCTGTCCCAACCTCTAAGACGGCCCTCATCTCCTTTGAGATCTTTGGCAGCCATGCCTTGCCCTTCTTGGCATTATCGTTCTCCTGTGCCGTTACGTAGTCGGCAGCATTATCCACGGTACGCTTCACATCCTCGCCGCGCTCTGCTATCATATCCTGTACCCAAGGCTGTACCATCAGCAGGCCCAGTGTCTTAGCCTTATCACGATCAGTCATGATATACAAGTCGCGAGCCAGCACCACGCTGGCTTCATGCCTCGAAACCTCATCGCTGCTGGTAGATCGTTTTTTCCACCATGCTGCGATTATCGAGAGTAACGGCATGCCATTGTACGTCAGAAGCTCAGCAATCCGCAGGTAGTCTCCATCGCCAGCTGATAAAGCAGGTTGGTTTTCTCCAGCACTTTCCACAGCGGCCATATCAGCGCTATCAGCACTATTCTCAAAAACGTTAATAGTAGGCTGGCTATGACCAGCATGGTATTCATCGTTATACTTCTTACCAAAATCTTCGTTTTCATACGTAAATAATTCTTTGTTTAAAAATAAAATATCCGATTCCTTACAAATAAAACTCATCCTGCTAGCATCCTTGCAACTCTCATCCACCTCAACACCCAGCAATTTAGCCATCTGATGCTGATTATCAATCAGGTTACCCCAATCCAGCCGGGCCTTAAACACAATCTTCAAGCCTTTACCCGATGGCGTGATATACACCAAAAGAATGCCATTTTCTTCTTTTTTACATTCTTTCATTATTGCATTGTCGAACACCTCTTTGGGGTCGTCTATGTGGTCGATATCCATCACCACCAGTCCTGTCAGTCGGGTGGCAGCCTGCTTTCGCCAACGCCCTCGCCTACCCGTCTTCGAGTCAGTCTCTTCAAATGTTGCCTGGAAGATAAATGCAGGCAGTTTGCGCTTTAGCGCGGCATCACCAGTCGCACGGAACTTATCAATATTCTCATTCCATTGCGAGGCTTTGACGAGAGCCCAAAACTGGGCCTCGTCAACCATCTCTGTAGGGTTAGCTAAACTTCGTTGAAAGCAAAACATTTGTCAATCTCGCTTGTTAAATTGTACAACTGCTTCCTTACATTCAATGCTCCTTCAACCTCGAATGTGAGCCATGCCATCAGCTGGGGATGCTCACCTTTAACAAGACATACCTTCAGGTTGTCGTTGTTTACCAGATACTCGCCATTCGGCATAGTAGGTTCTGTAATCTCGATGTCCTTGGTCAGCTTAGCTAACTCCTTGCGGAAATAAGCAGCCTTATCAACTACTTCTTCGGGACATTTCAATTCCACACACGTCAGCGGGTTCTTACCCGAAGTCTGATAGCGCTTCGACTTCCCCACCTTCTTCACATCCTTCTGAGCCGGTGCTCCCTTCTCCTGTGGTGTTACCTCAATCGAATCATCATCAAACACTCGGGTGTTCGATTTGAAACTTCTGATGCACTTACGTTTCTTTACGTCTTCCATTTTACATCAAGCCGATTTTATCCACATAGATTGTTGTTGCCTGCATGGCATCACCCGTCTGCTGCGAGTTCCACTCACGAACCACCATCGAGCATTGCACCTTGTACTGACGCTGAGGGTCGAACTTAGGACAGTTCACCGCTCTCTCGCCTGTAATCTCACCCAGGAAAGTGTCGGTACCGTCGGTCAACTTCAGCACAACTGTGTTGATCACCTTCTGCTCACCCGTTTTCTTGTCGGTGTACTCGCGGGTGTTCAATCCGCTCTGATTCAAAATTCTTACTGTTGCTTCCATAATTAATGTTTAATCTTTAATTTTTTAATTTTTCCATTTTTACATTTTCCTTGTCGCCTCGTCCTTAATTCCGAATGCAAAATTATAGATAATGGAAACAAAAGAAAAAGGAAAGCAAAGGTTTCTCACAGACCGGAAACCTTTAGAAACCAATAAAAACTTATAAAAACAAAAACCTGAATCTTTCGACGCCAATAAGCATGGAAAAAGGAGAGTTAAACCACTCTCCTATTCCAGTTTTGTCGGCTTTTAGCATATAGCCCCGCATGATTCAGTATCTCCCATAGTTCACCTTTTCGACTATTTCCATAATCCGATATGCGTTTCTCTTTTACCCATCTGTTAACCACGTCGGTAACGCCACTCGACTTCATTCCGTCAATCTCATTCAGGAATCGCAGTACCTCTTCCATATTATTATAAAAGATTGGCATTAGTTTTTCTACCAGCTCGTTGTTTACAATATCCTCAGGTTCATCTTCCTCTTCCTGGCCGAGCTGTTCCATCTCCTTATTAATCAGATGCGACATCATATCAAGTTCGTAGATAGCCTTCTTCTGATTAAAACTTAGGTCGCAATAATGGTCCTGTATATATTTACCATATTTGGCATAGTTGATAATAAGTAGCGTGCCATCCCAATGGAAATAATGCCTCCATTTGGCACACGAAATGATAAACTTCTCATTCATCTCAAAATTATAGGGCAGGAATCCCTTCAAGTAGTCTACCCTCACTCCATTAATCTCGTCTTGCGAGGGCGTAGGTGCAAAGTACAGCACATTAGTTTTTAGCATCATTGCCACCTCCAGGGCCTGCAGTTCGCGCAGTTCTTTTAATGTAGGCGAGCTATGCTCGTATAACCAATCATTAAATCTGCCCTCCACACCACATTCACTAAATTTCTTTTCCTCATTAAAGAAAAACTGTTCGAAGGTGTTGTGATCAAATTCCCTCATAATTGCCCTGGTATCTTCAAGCTGAGATTTCAAGTATAGGATGGCATCATTCAACTCATTCTGAATTTCGTCCTTCTCTACCTTATTAACTATATTACCGCAACGCAACCAGAATTTGTCGTCATTCCGTAGTTTCGACAACAAACAGCACATTTCCATCCTACGCCCCTGTTTCAAGTCAGCATTATACCCCGAGAGTTTCACGTTTACTTTCTCTATCAGTTCCATAAAGAAGCGCACAAACGTCATCTGCGAAAATTCGAGATAGAGTGTCATCTGATTTAATTCGTTGGCTATGGTTCTGATGTCGCTTATCATACCCTTTAGTTCTTTAAGATATTCCGGGGCAGCCATGTCGCCAACATTCAGGGCACCCCAAAGTTGAGCTCTTTCGAACTCATTAAAATTTGTAAGATTCCTCATTTGTTTATAGTTTTAATTAGTTATAGAAAAAAAAATCTGCCAGCCAAGCCACCTATTCATCAAGCATTTTGAATTCATCAATTCTTAACAGGTCGTCAACTTTAACATCAAGGAGAATAGCCAACCTCATAAGTGTTTCAAGTGATGGCTGGGTATCGTTAGTACACCATTTACTGACAGTAGAAGGAGCAATATTCAGTTGTGCAGCCAGCCATTTGTTGGTTCTATTTTTCTCTACAAGAACCACTTTAATTCGGTTTATATTCTTCTTCATAATGTTCTCTAATTGAAAATTTGCTTGCAAAGGTACAAATAAGTGAGCACAATAAACAACATCTCTTCCATATTTTTTTCCAAAATATTTGCAAAGTTCAGGTATTCTTTTTATCTTTGCGCCATAAAACAAAGCGCGATGGAAGAAAAAAGATATCCAATAATCGAAGAGGAAAGCAATACCAACATGGCAAGCGAACCTGCAACTGCAGCCGCAAGCGTTGCTTCGAACTCTGTAGATGGCATAACTGCCGTCCACGACTGGATTGACGATCTGGACTGGGAAAAGTATCCCATCATTGGCCCTTCATCAGAAGAAGAGGCTATTGAGAGTATTGATAAGTTTGAAGAGAATTTAAGAAACGGACAGGTACATTGGACTTCTTCTGAGGAGTTTGATAGACAGCTTTTTGAGGAATTTCCATGGTTAAGATAGAATGGAGTGACGAGGCAAAACTAGCCTTCAGAATACACTTAAGAAACGCAAAGTTAGAATTCGGAGAATCAACCGCCAAAAGATGGTTAAAAGAGAGGAAAGAGATAGAATGGCGCTTACAGCGCTTTCCCGAATCGTATCCACCAGAAGAGCTGTTATCAGGCAGAACCATCCTATACCGACGATGCCATCTGATGAACAAACGCTTCAAGTTTGTATATTATTACGACGAAACAGAAGAGACTGTTCATATAGTAAACATCTGGGATACACGAATGAATCCCAAGACTCTAATTAAAAGTATTAGATAATCAACTCAGAGAAAGCACCCGATACGCATACCGCAGCAGGCTCATTTACAAGATGTTTATTATTGTGGCAGCTTGCATTTCTTGCAATCAGGGTTATGCAAAAAACTTGATGCCCCGAGGGGCCTGGCCTCTTCGAACAAGATGTACTGATGCCCTCTGTAATCAAACGTTTTTGCTTTAATTTCCTATTCTGAGGTCAATTCCATTGGGGTATTCTTCTCTGCATCACGCCTTATCCTTAACGGCATCAACATCACTCCGCCCAAAACAAAAAAACCGATACCAATTATTTAAATACGATGTTTGGTACATAAAAAATTAGTGAAGGGGTACGAATGAATTAGCATTCCTATTCTTACATCGTCTTCAAAAGTATGGGAATATATATACCATCTACTTTTGGGTTTAATTCTCATGGCTATTTCTTGGAAATATGGCATATCAACAGGAGCTAGCGAATGTCCTATCACCACAACTCTAGTAATATTGGAAAGAGATCCAAAGAAACCAATATTATTGTTGATAAGAGTTTTGACTGGTTTTACATTCGTGTTCATAAGCTCAATAATATGACTTATTGAACCTTCTCGATTTGTCTTGATATTATTAGCCAATAATGGGGTCTTTTCTTGATTATGACCTACTACTACTTTTTTATCTTTTATACTTCCGTGAATGTGGCAAATATTGATACTCGGTATTGAGTATAATCTTTCAAGCACACTAGTATAATTAAAACTTAAATACTTGAAATTAGGACTTAATCCTAAAAATGCCCTATTATAGGTAGAACCATCGATGTATTGTGCCCACTCTTTCATACAGAATGGAATACGTTCAATATAATATTTAATTCTATCAGAAGCTCTTCGTTGAACATCTTCATCAAAAGAACCTGTATCATCACCTTGAAAAAAATGGTTATGTATAGATTCTTCATTATATAAACCTAGGGCTTTTTCAAAATCTTGCCACAAAAGTTTCTTATTCCCAACAACAGATGGGAATATTTGTTCTAGATTTGTAACAACATTCTGATATCCACGAATTGAAAGCCAATTATGAAAATCCTGATATGTACATTTGATCCCATGAGCTTGATCGAATCCATTACCGATTACAAATAATGTATCCTCTTCTATATTACAAAGATCTATTAATTGATTATTCATATGATTTAAATATTATCCTTTTGCAAAGGTATAAAATAAATATGTCTTATAGGTATGTTATGCTATCAAGCCACAATAGTTTAAGTTTTTTTTAATGAAATATGGTTTATGACATACATAGAGGACATTGCAAATTCTTCAACTACCTCAGATATTGTCGGTGTATTATACACTTTTGGGTACTCTTGTTTGCTTTTGGGTAGTGGATAACAGCACTCAGTTTGTGTTTTGGGTAGTTATTTATGGCTTTTGGGTAGCAAACATATCCTATCAATTGGCTTTTTGGGTAGCTAAGTTACTATATCGCAAAATAATGGCGAGCTTCGCAGCTGCCATTACATCAACTTAAAAAAACAAATTTAACCAGAAACAGGGCTAAGCCCTGCTCGCTAATTTTCCCCTTCACAGGGGAGCAAAAAAACTAATGGGCAAAATGCCCACAACCTAATACCAAATGCAAAGGTATAAAGAATAAATGAAATATAAACATTTTAGCCAATAATTCTTGGAATTGGAAAGAAATTCGTAATTTTGTACCCAAATAACAAACATTCAAAAACGATAAGCTATGATTAAGATGTATGTAATGGAGACTTGTCCCGACTGTGCTTATGTCGAGAAGCAAGTAGAAGGAAACCCTAATTTTGAAGTGATCGACATCGGTAAGCATGTCAGAAACCTGAAGCAGTTTATCAAGCTTCGTGATACACATCCGGCTTTTGATGAAGCGAAGGCCGTGGGTGACTTAGGTATTCCCTGCTACGTACTGGAGGATGGCACAGTAACGCTCTACTCGAAGGATGCAGGTTTGGAGCCACGTCCCCAGAACGAAGGTGCTGCTTGTAGCCTCGATGGACGAGGATGTTAGGTATGTAACTCAATCGTTTAGAAAACAACATATCCTTTATATTGGATATATATTTTCAAATGGAGCTATTTGACGAGGAGAATATACATACCACGCTTGATGAACAGTGGGAGAATTACGGGACGCTCAACTATATTGAAGATGAGCGTCGTGATAGCTATGCCGACTCTGCTGTGGAGCGTAGTGAACTACTTGGGCAGATAGCAGCAATGATAGATCGGCATCTTACCCGTCAGGAATCAGAAATACTCCGTTCCTATTTTGGGCTGCAAATGAAACGCGTATCTGTAGCAGAACTGGCACTAAGGAACGGCGTGTCGAAAAAACGAATCATGCGTATTGTCGGTGATGCTGTAGATAAGCTACGCTTCAGCGACGATGCTATTGACATCTGGAAGTATCTGTATAGAAAATGAATAAAGCCTGTCATCACGACAGGCTCTTCAATTGGAAGTTATTCAAACATGTAGATATTTTGGCTAAAACATTGTGGGTGCAAAGGTACGGTGATTCTCCGACATTTGCAATACCTAAAACATGGGATTTATATTCAGATCGATGCTATCAAAGAATAGAGGTAGCTGCCGAAGGATATGAGTGCCCATATCATGAGGGCGATCAGTAGCAGGAGTACAACCAGAACGATGGCGGATTGCTGCGCACGGCGGTTTACTTGTTTGATGATTGCTTCGTCGCCGTCGATAAAGCCCTGAATCATCGCCATGTTTTTCATGTTGGCGCGATGGAAGATATCTATCACGTCGCCGATAAAGAATGGAATCATCCCTAAGAGCACATCCCTAAGCGCGTTGTTGAGTACGGCTAATGTTAATGGAATGCTCTTGATGATACACATGGAGAAATAAACGAACGGCACCACGCAGAGTAAGGCCACAGCATCACCCCACCCCGGAATCAACCCGATGACCGCATCGAGATAGAAGCGATCCATATATCGGGTAAATGATTGCATCGACTGATAGACCTGATTGTCCATCAGCCGAGCACGCCGTTGCAGTCGTATTTCGTCGTTCATCTGTTGCTAGATTACTGCTCTACCAAATGGTGAGAGGGCTAATTTGGCCAGGCGGAAGTGCATTTTTCCGAATGGGATACCGATGATAGTGATGCAGAGGATGAAGCCATAGAATATATGTGTGAGGAAAATCCAGATTCCACCAACAAAGAACCACAGTACATTCATAAAGGTGCTCAGACATCCTGGTTGCGACTGCATCCACTCTACCTTGGTGCCGAAAGGCCACAAAGCAAGTATACCAAGTTTGAAGCTTTGCAGACCGAACGGGATGCCTACAATGGTGAGCATCAGGATAAGTCCTGCAACAAAGTACTCGAGGGCAATGTTAATACCTCCAAAGATGAGCCAGATGATGTTTCCTAAAAGTTTCATATTCCAAATTTTTAAAAGTCTTCAACTTTTAGACGTATGAAAAGGTAGAAAAGTTGCATGATATACGAAAAAAAGTGTAATTTTGCAGCAAATTTAGTGATTATGAATGAACCAGAGATAAAAAAGGCGGATGTTTCTACCGAGCTGGAGCTACCGATGTACGATGCGATAGCAGCCGGATTTCCCATTACCAGCGACTATCCTGCTGACAGGTTGGACTTTAATCGCGACTTTATCAAGCACCCCGAAAGTACTTTCTATGTGCGTGTGAAAGGTGACTCGATGAAGGAGGCCGGCATTTTTGATGGCGACTTGTGCCTGGTGGACAAAGCCGAGGAGATGGAACACGGCAATATCGTAGCTGCGTATGTAAACGGTGGCTTTACGGTGAAGTATCTCGATACATCCACCAAGGATCAGGGCTTTATCCGACTGGTGCCTGCCAATAAGGATTTCAAGCCGTTTATCATCGATTCGTCCGACGAGTTTACCGTCTGGGGCAAAGTAATTTTCACCATTAGAGACTGGAGGAATAGCTATTGTTTGCCATTATAGATTGCGATAATTGCTTCGTGAGTTGCGAGCGTGTATTTAGGCCCGATCTCAACGGAAAGCCCGTCGTTGTATTGTCGAACAACGATAGTTGTGTGGTTGCGCGCTCAAACGAAGCAAAGGCCATGGGCATCAAAGCAGGAACACCTTATTATCAGTTGAAGGAACTCTTCCCCGGACAGGAGATAGCCGTATTTTCGTCGAACTACGAACTGTATATCGATATGACCGACAGAGTGATGTCGCTTATCCGAAAGGAGGTGCCTGAATTCTATCGTTACAGCATCGACGAAGGTTTCTGTATGCTCAAGGGGTTGGAACATCTCGACCTGAAGGCATGGGGCGAAGAGATGCATCAGCGCATCAAACAATGCACGGGCATGCCGGTAAGCATAGGCATCGCCTCTACCAAGACATTGGCTAAGATGGCCAGCCATTATGCCAAGAAATACCCCGGATTCCACCATTGTTGCTATATCGACCATGTGTCACGTCGCGACAAGGCCTTGGAACTTTATCCCATCAGCGAGGTTTGGGGTATAGGCCGACAGTATGCCAAGCGACTTGAAGCTATAGGCATCAAGACAGCCTACGATTTTGCAACTCAAAGCCGAAGTTGGATTCGATCCACCTTTAATGTGGTGGTTGAGCGCACCTGGCGTGAACTGAATGGCGAGGATTGCATTTTGCTGGAGGACATGAGCAAGAAGAAAAGCATCTGTACCAGCAGGAGTTTCCCCGGGATGGTGAACGACTTTGAGACGCTGCGAACCAGTATCAGCAACTTTGCCGCCCATTGTGCCGAGAAACTACGCAAACAGCAATCGGCAGCAGCGATTGTGAGTGTGTTTATCGATACAAATCACTTCAGAGAAGATCTACCCCAATATTGGAACTATGCCGAGGAACGACTGTTGACCCCCAGCAGTAGCACCCAGGATATCGTGCAATGTGCGCTGCGATGCACCAAGCAGATATACCGACAGGGGTATCAATACAAGCGAGCGGGTGTGATTGTGATGGGCATTTGTCCTGATACGGCTGTGCAGACCAATTTCATCGACTACGATTCGGAGAAATATGAGAAAAAACGAAAACTGGATGAAGCCATCGACCGTATCAACCGTATCAATGGTAGTGAGACAGTGGTGCTGGGGGCACAACAATATACGGCTAAGGACGGTAAAGGCCGAGCTGGTGTTTTCCGTGACAGCATCAAGCACGACTTCCGCAGTCCAAGCTACACCACCAAGTGGAGAGATATCCCTGAAGCGGAATGAGACTTGAATCAAATCATCACCAAATCGAACAATCACTTTGGACTTTGGACATTGTCTTGTACTGAAATAGGTTGACTCATATAAGGCCTTAAGTGTTAAATATTTAAAGTCATTAAAGTTATGAGTAGACTAAGATTCAGTCGCGCATTGAAGCGCAGTATTTGCATCGAGTACATGCAAAGTGGTAAATCACGGAAGGAAATAGCCATGAAATATGACCTTCCAAGTGTTAATTTGCTATCCGCTTGGATACAATCTTGCCTAAGTCCTTTGGAAATTCACG
>JAEEGK010033415.1_pt1 | contig 10005 bp, 10 predicted proteins | sample 8958771 | NCBI WGS metagenome assembly JAEEGK01 (sample SAMN16246547, study PRJNA631951) | gut metagenome | biome: gut microbiome; feature: rumen; material: SC-attached | host: Bos | place: Iran: Karaj | collected 2018-10 | reverse complement strand
GGAATGAAGATAGAACACATCTCCGGGATATGCTTCACGCCCTGAAGGGCGGTGAAGAAGCAGGGAAAACTCACGATAAGCTACGGCATGTTTGGACAGATCGTCATAGATAATCAGGCAGTCCCGACCCGAATAAAGGAAGTATTCGCTCATGGCAGCGCCGGCAAAGGGCGCGATATACTGCAGGGAGGCCGAACTGGAAGCGGGAGCACTGACGATCGTGGTATAGGGCATGGCCCCGTATTTCACCAGCTTGTCCCTGAATTCCGCCACGGAGGTTTCTTTTTGCCCGATGGCTACATAGATGCAGGCAACATTCTTGCCCCGCTGGTTGATGATGGCGTCCAGCAGCAGGGCCGTTTTTCCCGTTTGCCTGTCTCCGATAATCAGCTCACGCTGCCCCCTGCCAATGGGTACCAGTGCGTCGACTGCTTTTATGCCGGTATGGAGGGGAACGGAAATGGACTTTCGGTCGGGAATACTGGCTGCGGGATTCTCAATGGGACGCTTGAGATCGGTTCGGATACGGCCCTTCCCGTCAATGGCACGGCCCAGCGGGTCTACTACCCGGCCCAGGAGCGCTTCCCCTACAGGTACGCTGGCGATACGGCCGACGCGCCGGACCCGGCTTCCGCTTTCGATCATTTCATAGCTGCCAAATACGACACAGCCGATGCGCTGGGGCTCGATATCCAGAATCATGCCCCGTTCTCCGCAATCGAACTCCACGACTTCGCCGTACATGATGTCCGCAAGGCCATCCAGCCAGCAGATGCCGTCGGATACGCTGATGACGCGGCCCAGCTGAAAAGTATCCAGCTTTGGTTGGGCATCCCGAATTCCCTCCATCAGGTCCTCCAGAATGCTGTCCTTATCCATCAGCTTGTCGATGGGACGCTTTGTCAGATCCTTTTCCAGATGATACAGCCGGTTTTCCACGGTCATATCATACACGGTATCGCCGATGCGCAGACGGATGCCTCCCAGCAGATCCGGGTCCACCTTGACCCAATAGGATGCTTTGCCGCCAACCTCCCGCAGCAGGGCGTTCGTGCGCTTGCCGATCAGCTCCACCAATTCGTCCGGCAGCGTAAAAGCGGAGGTGAGCGTCACATACAGCACATCATGATGCATGAGGTAACACATATCGCCGGGGGTGATGCGGATATTTTCCAGGACACGTTCGGCGAATACAGGCTCCATCGCACGGATCCTGGATAACTGCGGCTCCTGAGTGAGGTGTTCCCGCAGCTCCAGCACGAGGGCGCGGACTGCCTGGTCCCTGGCGCTGCCCATAGCCTCACGGCGAAGATCCTCCATCTCCTGCAGGTGGAGATTTTCGGATTGCTGTGTTTCCTCTGCCAGCGAGCGACGCAGGAGCTCCAGCTCTGCGTCCTCTTTCGGCTGATTCAGATTTAATTCCTGCTCCGGCTGCGGCTCGGGGATTTTCGGACATACCAAATCGGCAGCGGCCTCCAGGGCCTCTGCCTCGTCCAGTTCGCGTCCGATTCGTTCCCGACGCTCGGCGAAACGCTTGAGAACCGTTTTCCTGCCTACGACCCAAAGGCCGCACGCCAGGATGAGGAAGTTGATCAAGGCATAAAGAAGCTGCATTCAGCGTTCTCCGAAAGCCATCAGCTTATCCGTAAAGGTGTTGATGTGATCCTTCAGGGAGACAGCCAGCAGCGGTACCAGCTCCGCAGCCTCGGATTCCATGTCTTCCCGGTGTTCCTGAATCTCCTGACGGAATCGGCGCTCCCTTGCTTCACGCTCCAGTCTGCTCTCCTCTCGAAGGGACTGTACAGCCTGCTTCCGCTCTTCTGATCTGCGATGGGCTTCGGCAGCGGCTTTCGACTCCGCCAAGGCCCGCATCTCCGCAAGCTCTGCCGTTTTATCCAGGCTTCGGGCCCGGGCGATACGCGCGTTTCTGGTGTCCATGAAGCTCAGCAGAGGCTTCAGCAGCAGACGCCAGAGGATCAGCATAAACGCGCAGAAGCAGAGAATGGTCCAGATCAGAACATTCGCCTGAATGGTCATTTTCCCATTAGCCGATCTTACCCACCAGCATAAACGCGATGAGCAGACCGTAGATGGTGAGGGCTTCCATCAGTGCCAGGGACAAAAGAAGCGCGCTGCGGATATCCTTTGCGGCATCCGGCTGACGGGCTATCCCCTCCAGGGCAGCTCGGGCTGCTTTCCCCTGGGCAAGGGCGGGAAAGATGGTGGAAACCGCGATGCAAAAAGCGGCTGCCAGTGCGATAATGGCGGAATCGGTCATAGGGGACACTCCTTTCAGCGAAATGTTTATTCTTCGATGAACTCCTGCAGATAGGAGGCGGTGAGCATGGTGTAAACGATGGCCTGAATGGCACAGAACAAAAGACTCAGCACCATCATGATGATCGGTGCACCGATGGGAAGCAGGTGGTAGAGATTCTCCGTAACGGTTTCCTCGCCGAAGATGTTGCCGAAAAGACGAAGCGCCAGCGAGGCCGGTTTAATAAGCTCGTCCAGCAGCAGGAGCGGCACCACGGGCGTCAGAAAATGCTTCAGATAATGCTTCGCTCCCGCGTGGATGCCCGCAGCCTGTAGGAAGATAAACGTGACGATTCCCAGCCCCAGGGTGACGGAAAGAGAAGACGTGGGCGCTTTGATATACTTGCTGAGACCGACGCCGGGCAAAAGTCCGGAATAATTGGACAGCAGAATAAAACAAAACAGCGGACCCAGAAAGAAGAGATACCGCCTCCCGTTTTCCGGCCCCAGGATCCCGGAGAAGAAATTATCAAGGGCTTCAACGGCAATCTCCAGCAGGTTTTGAAGCTTTCCGGGGCGTTCCTTCAAATGATGGGTAACCAGCAGAGAAATCACAGCCGCAAGGGCAAGAAAAACCCACATGGCAATCACTTCCCCGGTCACATCCAGCAATCCGAAGATGCGGATGACAGGTTCGGAAGCTTCGCCCATGCATCATCACTCCTTTCCCCGTCCGTTCATTCTCCGCGACAGGCGGAGGGTGAAGAACAGCAGCGTCGCGGTCAGTCCCAATGCGCCTCCCACCAGAAGAGCGGTGAGATCGAGTTTTGTTCGCTTGCCGACGAAATACAGAATGAGGAGATAAGCCGCGCTCAGAAGCATACGCACCGGGGAAGCGAGACCGATCCCCGTCTCCCCTTTTCCCTTCATGAGCGCTTGAAGAAGAAGGTAGTTTATCCAGGAAACCAAAGCTCCGCCGGCAAATGCCGCCAGGCCGGTCAGGATCGTTTCCATCGGAATCTCCTCCTTATAGCCGGTTCACCCGATGAGCATTTTTGTACGTAAGGCAGGCCATCATCCACGGCCTGCCTTATGGTCACTCACATTATTCAGGCGGAAATCCGATCAGCCGGCGAATTCCCGGAAGTCCGTCTCGATCAGCTGCTGAAGAGACAAAACCGCCACTTCTTCGTCAGGACCTTCCGCACCGATGGAGATTTCCGTCCCCTTGACAATGCCGAGAGAGAGAACACCGAGAAGGCTTTTGGCGTTAACCTTGCGTTCCTCTTTTTCGATCCAGATGGAGCTTTTGAACTCATTGGCCTTCTGAATGAAGAAAGTAGCAGGTCTGGCATGGAGTCCCACCTGATTGTTAACGGTAATCGTCTTCATGTACATACGGCGTCACGACCTTTACAATGTTTTTCCCTGTGTGTCACTTTTACACTAAAACATTCTAGCAAGGAATCCTTCGTACGTCAATAGTCAAAGTGCCGATAAACGGCCTTGCAGAGGCTTCCGTACTTGCTGCTTGCAGAGAAACCTGCATAATAATGAAGAAACTGAAAGCAGGAATAAGGGAAGAAACTCAGATTTTGAGCTCTGCAATGGTGACGCCGTCTTCCCCTTCCCCATATCTTCCGAGCCGAAAGCTCCTGACGCCGGAATCGCGGCGAAGGTAATCCTGCACAGCCTTGCGCAGGGCGCCGGTACCCTTGCCGTGGATGATGCGTACGCTTGGCAGCTTTGCCGTCCTTGCGGAATCCAGATATCGTTCCAGCATCAGCAGCGCTTCATCCGTCATGCTTCCCCGCAGGTCCACCTCCGGGCTCACCGCCAGCCTGTGGATCTGCGCTTCCGTCTTTTTCTTGAATTTCACCTGGACCTTCTCGGCTTCCTCCACCAGGCGAACTTCCTCCTGCTTGGCTGTGACGCGCAGAATGCCGGCCTGGAGCGTCAGTATCCCGTCTGCGCTGACGGAAATCACACTGGCCTGGGTCCCCAATTTCAGAAGGAGGACCGTATCACCGGCCTTGACGGGACGGGATGGGGCCCGGGGCGCTTCTTCTTCCGCTGCCGAAACGCCGAGACTGTCCTGCGCTTCATTCAGCTTCTTCATGAGATTCACGCGCTCTTCATTGATCTGCTGGGCATTCTCGGCCCGGACAGCTCTTTTGCGCATCTCGTTCAGTTCATCGAATACCTCGTCCGAGACGCGCTTGGCTTCCCGAAGCAGCCGTTCGGCTTCCCGTTTGGCACTGGCTCCGGCCTTCTGCCGTTCTTCCTCCGCGGCTTTTCGCTGTTCGGCGGCCGCTCTGGCGTCCTCTTCGGCCCGGAGACGCAGCTTTTCCGCCTCCTGCTTTGCTTCCTCCATCTTCTGCCGCTCATTCTGGAGCAGAGATACGACCTGCTCGAAGTCCGTCTGCTCCGATGCCATCCGGCCTTTGGCGTCGTCGATGATGCTCTCATCCAGTCCGAGCCGTCGGGAAATCTCAAAAGCATTGGATTTCCCGGGGATTCCCATCAGCAGGCGGTAAGTGGGGCGAAGCGTCTCCACATCGAATTCGCAGGAGGCGTTCATGACGCCGGCAGTAGCGGTCGCATAGACCTTCAGCTCCGCGTAATGTGTCGTTGCGGCAATCTTCGCGCCCTGGCTGCGGGCGTATTCGATTATGGCGATAGCCAATGCGGCGCCTTCTGCAGGATCGGTGCCTGCGCCCAATTCATCGAAAAGGATCAGGGTATCTTCGTCCGCCTCTTTCAGCATCCCGACGATATTGCTCATATGGGAGGAGAAAGTGGACAGGGACTGCTCGATGCTCTGTTCGTCACCCACGTCAGCCAGCACCTTTTTCAGCACCGGAACCGCGCTGCCGCTGTCCGCCGGGATATGCAGTCCGCAGGCAGCCATCAGGCAGCAGACACCCAGGGTTTTCAGACTGACGGTCTTGCCGCCGGTGTTGGGACCCGTAATGACCAGAGTGTCGAATTGACCGCCCACGGAAATATCGATGGGGACTGCCTTTTTCGGGTCGATAAGGGGATGACGTGCTCGTTTCAGGCGGATAACGCCGTCCTCGCTGAGCCCCGGCGCATCCGCTTTCATCCGATAGCTGAGCTTCGCCTTGGCAAAAACCACGTCGAGACGCACCAGCACATGCTGATCGCAGAGAATGTCCTCTTCAAAGGAAGCTGCGTCGCTGCTCAGCTCCATGAGGATCCTCTCGATTTCCTTCTTCTCTTTTGCCTGCAGCTCACGGATCTCGTTGTTTGCCTGCACGACCTGCATGGGTTCGATGAACACCGTCTGACCGCTGGAGGATACGTCATGCACCAAACCGCCCAAAGCGCCTTTGTGCTCCGCCTTTACCGGTATCACGTAACGGTCGGACCGCATGGTGATGATGGGCTCCTGCAGGACCTTTGCGTAAGAGGGCGAAGTGATGATCTTGTTCAGCACATCTCGGATGCGGGCATTGGCGGCCCGCATATGCCGTCGAATGGAAGCCAGCTCGCTGCTGGCCGCGTCGGCGATCTCCTCCTCGCCCACGATGGAGAGCGTGATTTTCTCTTCCAGGAATTTATTGGCGATCAGCGCGCCGAAAAGGCCGGTCAGGCTGCCGGCTTCTTCGGAGGTCCAGCTTTTCATCTGTCGGGCTGCGCGAAGCACCCCCGCGATATCCAGCAGCTCTCGGGTGTTGAGCATGCCGCCCAGCCGGGCTCTGGAAAGGCTGCCGGTCACATCCCGGATGTCGGACAGCGGCGGAGTACCCTTGAGGGAAATCAGCTTCTTCGCATCCGAGGTTTCCAGCAGCCGCTCGCGGACTTCCGTGAGGATATCCGACGGACGCAGCTTCAGGGCCTCCTCTTTTGCCGCAGCGCAAACCGCTTCCTCCTGAAGGAGCTGCAATATCTGGGGAAGCTCCAGCGTGCGCAAGGATTTTTCAAAGAATTCTTCTCTTGTTTTCATATCGGCTCACCATTAAAGGCTCTTATAATAGTCCAGCGTCCGAAAGGAACGCTCCAGTTGTTCTTTTACGTAGCTTTCCGCCGCCTCAGACAGACGCTGACGGCTGTTTTCGGTGATGCGGAAGGAAAAAGTGTTGTTTCGCGGAGCGGATACGATATGCCGTATCGCCAGAAGTGAGGGCTCGTCCAGCGTCATGGGACGTGCGGCCAGCGCTTTCAGTGCGCAGTCCCGGCAATAGAGGGCGCCGCCCCGCAGGTCAAGGGTGGGAATCACCGGCTCAGCTTTGCCGCAGGCGGCGCACTGCTCCACTTCCGGCTGGTAGCCCAGAAGCGTCATCAGCCGCAGTTCAAAAGCGCTTTTCACGATTTGCGCATCCTTCTTTCCCTCGGACAGCAGCCATAAAGCGTTGAGTCCCAGCGACAGTGCTTCCGGCTCCTCCACGGTTTCCGGGCAGGAAGCATCCAGGAGCTCCAGAAAGTAGCAGCCAAGGGCGTAATTGTTCAGATCGGCGGTGATTCCGGCAAAGAGCTCCAGCGTGGAGGCTTCCTTAAGATAGTACCGTTCCTTGCTCTCCGAAAGGGTCATTTCCGAGAATACCATGGGCTGGCAGGCCGCTCCGATGCGGCTTTTCAGGCGAGTCGCACCCCGTGCGGATATACTGATCTTTCCCAGCGCATCCGTCAGCACCGTGAGCATCTTGCTGCTCTCTTTATAATCCGCGGCGCGCAGCACCAGCCCTTTGAGAACCAGTTCACTCATGGTATCCGAAATTGCGGAGCATAGCGTCCTGATCCCGCCAGTTTTCCTTCACCTTGACCCAACTCTTGAAATAGACCTTGGTACCCATATAGCGCTCCACGTCTTTTCTGGCCAGTTCGCCGATACGCTTCAGCATGCTGCCGCCCCGCCCGATGATGATGCTCTTGTGGCTTGCCTTCTCGCAGTAGATGGTCACTTCAAGATCGATGATCCCATCGTCCCGCTCGCTGAAGCGCTCCACCTCCACAGCGGTGCCGTGGGGGATCTCATGCTCCAGGCAGTACAGCAGCTTTTCCCGAACGATCTCCGCGACGATCTGACGGTCCGGCTGGTCCGTAACCATATCGTCAGGGAACAGCTGCGGTCCCTCAGCGGCATAGCCCCGCAGGATCGTCAGCAATTCCTCCACACCCTCTCCCGTTTTGGCGGAGATGGGGATGATCTCGTCAAACTCTCCGGCTTCGGCATAGACCTGCATCACCGCAAGCAGATCCGGCTTATTTACCGTGTCGCATTTGTTGATAGCCAGCACCGCAGGAGAGCCGGAGCTTTTGATCATCCTGATCAGCGCCTGCTCCTGCCTGCCCACATTGGCAATGGGCTCCACCATCAGCACAACGGCATCCATATTGTCCGCCACGCTGCTTTCCACGATCCGATCCAGGTAGCTGTCCAGCGCGTTTTTCGGCTTGTGATAGCCCGGCGTATCAAGAAAGACGAGCTGCGTGTCCTCCCGCTGACAGATGGCGCTGATGCGGCTCCGGGTGGTTTGGGGCTTATGGGAGACGATGGCGATCTTTTCCCCCGCGATATAGTTTGCCAGGGTGCTTTTTCCCACATTGGGACGCCCTGCGATGGTAAACACTCCGGTTTTCGTGATGTTCATATTCTCATCGTCCTCATTATCGTCCGTTCTCTGGCGCGCATCCGACGCTTTTCCTCTCCCTCGTCCATGTGGTCATATCCCAGGAGATGCAGTACGCTGTGCACGGTCAGATAAGCGGTCTCGTGTTTTTCGCCGGTTCCGTATTCCCTCCCCTGCAGCCGGATGCGGTCCAGATTCAGGGCCATGTCGCCCAGGGGGAGCAGTCCGCTCTCCGGGTCTGCTTCGCCGTCGGCAGGCTCAAACGCTCCCGGCGCAAAATTGAAGGCCGGAAAGGAGAGAACATCCGTAGCTCTGTCCACATCCCGCAAATCACGATTCAAAGCGCGAATACCGTGATCGTCTGTAAACAGGACGCTGATCTCACAGGGAACTCGTACGCTCTCCATGCGAAGAGCGGTTCGGATGCAGCGCTTTACCAGCCGCGCCGCCCAGCGGGGATAGGGAACCTCCCCGCTCATGAGAATGGAATGACGTGCCATCAGCTTTGCCTTCTTCTCCGGGCCGCCGCTGCCGCGGTGTCCCGCGGATGGCCCTTTTCGTATTTTTCATAAGCTTCGATGATTTTCTGCACCAGCGCATGACGAACGACATCCTCCCCGGTCAGCCGGCAGATTTCGATATCGTCGATATCACGCAGCACATTGACGACCTCCTTGAGACCGCTGACCTTGTCCTGCGGCAGGTCGATCTGTGTCACGTCGCCCGTAATGACGGCCTTGCTGCCAAAACCGATGCGGGTAAGGAACATCTTCATCTGCTCCCGGGAGGTATTCTGAGCCTCGTCCAGAATGATGAAGGAATCATCCAGGGTGCGCCCGCGCATATACGCCAGCGGAGCGACCTCGATATTGCCCTTTTCCAGATAATTCTGATATGTCTCCGGCCCCAGCATATCAAAGAGCGCATCGTAAAGCGGGCGCAGATATGGATCGACCTTGTTCTGGAGATCTCCAGGCAGAAAGCCCAGCTTCTCCCCTGCCTCCACCGCCGGCCGGGTCAGGATAATGCGGTTGACCTCCTTCGCGCGGAAGGCCGTCACCGCGCAGGCGACGGCAAGGTAGGTCTTGCCGGTACCGGCGGGACCGACGGCCAGAGTCACGGTGTTGTTTCGTATCGCCTCGATATAGCTGCGCTGCCCAAGGGTTTTTGCTTTGATGGGCTTTCCCTTTGCGGTGATGCAGACCACGTCGTCCGCCAGCTGGGCAATGCGGTCCGCCCGCCCATCCAGGGTCAGCTTCAGGGCATAACGCACATTCTGCGTAGTGACGGGTTCTCCGCGGGATGCCAGGGCCAGCAGACCCCTGAGCGCCTGTTCCGCATAGGAAACCGGCTCCTCCTCCCCGGTGATATGAAGCTCGGAGTCCCGATCGGTGATGTGTACGCCAAGTTCGTTTTCCAGAATATGCAGGTTTTCATCAAAGGAACCGAAAACGTTCACAAGGTTTTCGATCCGATCGATGCCAATGGTTCTTTCCGCCATAATCCACGCTCTCTTTTGTTCTTATTTCTTTCAGGGAAGGATTTCCCGCTCCATACCGATATCCTCCAGGCACTGCGCCAGCATCTTAACGCGCAGGACGCCGTCCTTGATCTCCCGCCGAAAGCTGGTCTCCAGCACCTCCGCATTCGGCGCCTGTCGCTGCAGCCGGGCCAGAAGCCGCTGTTCCAGCAGCTTTGCCGCCTCTGACTCGCTGAGCTCCCGATTGATAAGCTCATAAGGCCGGCACCGGGTTTTCATGAATCTCAGGGGCAGCGCGAGACCGCAAACCGTCACGCGGCTTTCTTCACATATTCTATCATAGCCGGCCCCGTAAATGCTACAGTCATTGTAAAAATTCAGCCGCAAATCACCGATTTCAAGCCTGAAAAGCAGCATTTCATCCCCGGAATAAGTTTTTTCCCATGTCTCCAGGGGGATTTCCATGCTGTCCTCATACCATGTCCATGCCATGACCTGGCCCATGGCATGGACGCGCCTGCTCTCCTCCTGCTTATCCCGCAGCACGCCGCTGATCAGCGTTTGCCCGCAAAGCACCGTATCCCCTCTTTTTACCAGCGCTTTTCCTTCCAATACACGCAGACTTTTGACCGTGCCGGTACGCTCCGCGGCGACCTCCCGTTCCAGATGTTCATC
>JAEEGK010033414.1_pt1 | contig 10005 bp, 8 predicted proteins | sample 8958771 | NCBI WGS metagenome assembly JAEEGK01 (sample SAMN16246547, study PRJNA631951) | gut metagenome | biome: gut microbiome; feature: rumen; material: SC-attached | host: Bos | place: Iran: Karaj | collected 2018-10 | reverse complement strand
CTGAAGCCATCTAAACATTGTTAATGCAAAGAAGTGTCCTATGTGTAATGAATCGGCTGTAGGATCTATTCCTAAGTAGAATGTCATAGGTTCTCCATTAACTAAATCAATAATTTCTTGTTCATGTGTAAGGTCTTTAACATAACCTCTTTCTTTTAAAATATCAAATAATTTCTTTTCCATTTCTATTTCCTCCTAAATAATTTGTATAGTTAATTAAATCACAATCATCAAAGCAATAATAGTAATAGTCACTATCCATACAAATCACCTCCTCGAAAATAAAAAAAGACAAGTCATCCGTAAAGGACGAACTTGTCGTGGTACCACCTTTGTTTGTAATAATAGTTTATTACCTCTTATTGATAACGGATACTAACCGATTTAAAATCATCATTTGTAATTCATCATCTTAATTTTGTTTGTTTCCACCAACCACAAACTCTCTATAAATATTATTAAAATAATTACTTCGAATGAATCGCTTTTTAATTAACTGAGTAAAATATACCATATTTTATGCTTTCTTGCAAATTTTGGAATGAACATTGTTATCGGGACAGTGGTAATTTTTTTCTAAAACCCTTATAAAATAAGGACTTTTTTAATTGATAATTCGTAAAAATCAGTAATTAGATACGATTTAGATACGATTTGTCCGTATGATTATCGTATGTAAAATCGTATCTAAAAACTATGATTTAATATTCTTATTAATCATTTTTTCTTTTTCTTAACACTTTGTTTCTATCATCAAAATCAAAATCCATATATACATATCTATCAAAAGTATAACTTAAACATTTATCAATACATTCTCTTGCTTTATCAGAAATATCACTAATTCTTTCAAATCCATTTTCAGTCTTTACTAGCGGGTTAATATATCTCTTTTTTGCCTTAATATTAATACAATATTTATCTAGTATTTCCTTATCACTTGTTTTTACATCTAATCCAGATTGCCATATTTTAAAACATTCAGAAATATTATAATCTTTACAATTTCTGATTTTATTAATTACTTCTTCTTCGGATAGTTCATATAAATCTTCAACAGAAATAATTCCAAGATTAGACATTCTCCTCATGATGTCAGCTAATAGTTGCATACCAAATCTTCTCTTATCATCCATATAAAGAATAGATAGTTCACTCATTACTTCTACAAATCTTTCGGCAATTTCTTTATCTTTAAAACACATTTCAGGTGTTCCGTCTTCTTTTTCTACTATTATAATATTTGAATATATTTTTCTTATTTCATCTAAATCCCAGATTTTTTTAATTTGTCCAAGTCCGTTTGATAAAGTGTATTCGAGTCTATCGGCAGAAAGCAAAGGGGTATCATTATCTGCAATTGGATATATATGATAATCAGCTACCTCGTCTATTTTTATGTCATCTCTATTTAACAAATCCATTATTTCCTTGGATTCTAATATCATTTTTCTAGTTAAATCTTCTGTAGATTCCTGATTTTCATGATCATTGTTCATAAAATCTATGCAATGCTTGAAAGCTGGTGTAGATATATCATGAAATAAACCTGCAAGAGTTTGTTTCTTATCATGAGTAAAATGCCATATAACAAGTGCAACTGCAATACTATGTTATAAACTTGAATACCATAAATCAATATTATACATTTTAGAATAATAAGTACCACAGGAACAACTTATTCTATCTTGCTTTTGCATTCTAGGTGTTTCTATGTATTCTAATAAAAACTCAGGAAAGTCTTCAGATAAAATATCATAATATTTTTTAATCAGTGGATTTAATGTTTCTAAATATTTTGTCATAATATAATCCTCCTGTTTAATTATATCATAGGTCCCCATATATATCGTTGATTTAGTTAAAAAACGTATCTAAAACGTATCTAAAGTGCTTTTTTTGATAAATATTACTTAAAAAGTTGAATTATAAAAACCCTTGCAAATCCTTTATTTACGGGGATTTTGTAATTATTTACCACAACATTGTTTATATTTTTTACCACTGCCACATGGAATTTAATTGCATATTTTTTGCTTTATTTTTCTCATTTTATGTCTTAATCTTCACATAAACGACAATAATTTTCTCTTTTTTATAGTTTTAGGTTATCTAAAAAAGTATCTACTTTTATATTTTTATTTATCTAATTTTTTAACAAAACCACCGTTATTTCTAATATTTCTTTCTAAATCTTCTAAATACCATTCATCATCAAATCTTTGAATTATGCTTTTTAATATTTCATAATTATCGCTATAATGATTCAACAAATTACAATAGCGTTTGCTAAAAAATATATAGTCCTGAATAAATTTATCATCCAATATATCATTTCTAATTCTTTCTGATTTATCATAGCTTTCATAATATTTTTTATCTCCACTTAAATAATCTTCAAATTGAATTGCTTGTGGAACTATAGCATGATAATATTTTGAACCATTAATGTTTCTAGGATTAAATATAATAATAAAATCTTCTTTTACTGTACCATCTTCATTTAATCTTATTGTTCTTCTATTTATATTATTTAAAAAATATCCAAAATATAATTCAGCAAGTTTTCCACTAGGACAATAATACGTTGTCCCTAATCCAAACTCGATTTTTTTATCTTTTATTAATTCTTTGATTTGATATAGAACCCAATGATGATTTGGATTTCTTTCTAAATTATAACCACCTATCTTTGATAAATCTAAAAAAGAAAGTTCCTTTGTATCATCTTTAATAATTAACTTGTCATCACTACGATAATATATTTCCATAAATATCCCTCCAAACAAGTATTTATTATATATTAATAAATAAATTATTACAAACAAAAACTATCCAAAATTATTTCAGATAGTCTTTTAATATTATGTTTCAGGGTATCTAAAAGGTATCTAAAGTGCCTTTTTTATAAAATATTGAATTTTTGAGAGCAAAGAAAAAACTCGCGTTTTCCCTTATTTTATGCGGGTTTGCGAGTTATTTACCACAACATTGTTTATACTTCTTACCACTGCCACATGGTGTGTGTGCGACTAATTTTTAGTATAATCGTGCGAATTATACGCAAGAAATTGCAAATTTTTAGTAAGTTCTTCAACAAAATTTAAAAAAATTGGTCATTTTTGTATCTAAAAAGGTATCTAAAATTTCATTATTTTTTGACTACTCAAAATAATACTTTTTCATTTCTTTTAATTCTTCATCTGTTACAATTTTGCCATCTATTATTTCAGGAATAACGCAGTCAACCCAACAATAAGGACATTAAGCTGTTAGTCCATGATTATCTTCAATCCAATCTTTTATTTCTGATACATCATATCTATTATTGCAATACATACAAGCACACTTTTTAACTTCTTTTAATAACTTCTCATTTTCAAAAGTTAATTTGTGTATTTTTTTATATTTTCTGGTATATTACTCATTTTTCTAATCCCTTTCTACAAAACCGGTATCAAGTAATTTGATTTATATTCATTCTTTACATAATCCTTACCTTGATTAGCTTCTAAATAATCCATTGCAATTCTTAAAACAATATAATGTGCTGTAATCGCATATACTGCATTATGTAAATTTCCTAGTTCAACATTTTCTATTCTATCATGTTTAATATTCTGATAGTTTTGCCACCACTCTAAATTTGCATATTTTTGTTTTGAATCTATTAATGAAAATGGATACACTATAAGAGCATCTTCTTTTAATGAACTATTGTAAAAAGGACAATAAGCAATATCTTTAATATCACTTTTTTGTTCCAAAAATGCTGCATAATTTTCTATTGTATAATATTTTCCATTTTTATCAATTCCCTGTAATTCACACAAAAATTTTAGTATTGAGTCAATTTCAGAACATGAAAGTAATATTACTTTTGAAAACTCATCTGAATATGTATCTTTATTGTTATATGATGGTGAAACATACTGCCTAGTATTTTCCAACATCTTTTCAATAGATAAATAGTATCCCCAGTATATTTCAAATCTATCCCTATTCATACAAATATCTCCTTTATTAAAATTACTTATATTTCCAAATAAATCCTCCAGCTTGATTTCTCTCACCTCTGCAAACATTAGATATTTTACATACTCCTGTTTTCCTCATAGCTTCAGAAACACTCTCATACTCTGATATCAATTTACCATCTAAAGAAAATTGTAGTACTCTTTTCGACTGGGAAGTAATTTGTTTCTTTTTTCCACATTTTGGGCACCCTCTATTTAATATTGTTCTATTGCTTATCTTAGATGGCCATTCATGATTACAAATATGACATCTCCAAAAAACAGTTTCATTTGACCCTTTTGTCACTTCTGTAGGTTTTATTATATTTTTTTCATAGTCCCACTCATTTATCAATTCAGGGCAAGTTGTTTCTAAGTCATTATATCCTTTTAATACCCTATGACCTGAACAATATGGACATCCATATCCATTCGCTTTGTCATTAATAATCATATCATATTCCCCGTTGCATTTTGGGCAATACCACAAAGCAGGAAAATTGCATCCCTTACTTAATTTTCTTGGATCCAATGTATTATTCTTTGACCATAAAGGTATCAATTCAGGATTGGTAGAAAATAAATCATTATAGCCTGTTTTAACTTTACGGCCATAACAATAAGGACATTTTGGTCTTAATTTAAAATCTTTTGCAAGCATTTTCCATTCAATATTACACTTATGACATTTAAGAAATATTTCTTTTTCACAGGAATGAGAAATTTGTTCAGGATTTATTTTCCCATTTTTCTCTTTATTCCAATATTTTTTTATTTCAGGGCAATAATTAGCTAATGAGTTTTCTTTTCCTGACAAATCCATTATTTCGAGTATTTTCATTCTATCTCTTTCAATATTTATATCAACATTTTTACATATTTTATACTTGTCTCCTATAAATTTGAAAATTAATTCTATTGCATTTTCAAGTTCTTGTTTATTATATGGTGAAATATCTATTTTTATTGAATCACTATCAAAATCAGTACAGCCATTTTCTCTTATTCTAATAAGAGTAATATTATTTTGAGAACAATCAATATCCTTTTTTAAATCTCTTTTATAATCTTTATGCCACGCCCTTCCGTCATATTCTATACCTAGTTTAATTTCAGGAACAAATATATCAATTTCTTGATTGCCTAAAATTGGATTATGATAATTTTCTTCAACTTTTGTTAAATATTTCTTTATGTAATAATAGACTGCTTTTTCTGGAAAAGATGTATGTCTTTCTTTAGAGCATTTTGGGCAATTATTTCCTTTTTTTCTATCCAGTGGAGTTGCGTTATAACTATGTCCTTTAGGGCATATAAACCAATATTTTTCTTTATTACTTCCTGCCATAACTTCATCTGGTCCAATTTTATTTTTTTTATTATCCCATTCTTTTGCTATTTCAGGATTAGTTGTTAATAAATCATTTACTCCTTTTTTTAAAATAACATGTTTGCAAACGCCGCATCCAGAATCTCTCTTAATTCTTCGAGCTGGGGAAGCATGCCAACTATGTTCACACTTTAAACATTTCCACCAAACTTCTTTATGGCTCTCTATTGTTAATTCTTTCATGCTAAAATCATTTTTTTCACTATCAAATTCATCAATTAAATCTTTTCGATTGTTTTTTATACAATATGTATATAAATCATTTGTTCCAACAATAACAACTCGATTACAGCATACTGCACACGTTTTTACATTATTCTTACTTTTAACTATTGCTTTCCATGCATGCCCACATTTTGGACATTTCCACCATATTTTTTTATTTGAACCTAGAGTTAATGTATTCAAATCTACGTTTTTATTTTTTTCATAATAATATTTTTCCATCAACTCTTTATTATCTTTTAATAAGTTACTCAAGGCTACCACTTCCAATATAATTATACCATAAATACATTTAAAACCTGTTCGTCTACCTCAAAAAAACACTATAAAAGGTATCTAAAAGGTATCTAAAGTGGTATTTTGGCCTAAAAATACTAATTTTTAGTACGCAATAAAAAAAGCTCCGCAAAGCTTTATTTTACGGGCTTTCAATTACTTACCACAACATTGTTTATATTTTTTACCACTGCCACATGGACATGGATCATTTCTACCTATTTTGTTTACTCTTTTAGGCTCTTTCTTCTTAGGTTTATTATCACTAACAGCTTCACCCTTAGCTACTTGTGTACGAGTAGTATTTTGTCTTATCTCAGCTTTAAGTAAATACATTGTAGTTTCTTTTTCAATAACATCTAACATTTCATCAAACATTTCAAAACCTTCAGATGTATATGCACGTAAAGGATTATCTTGAGCATATCCTCTTAAATAGATACCTTCTCTTAATAAAGCCATAGCATTAATATGTTCCATCCAATGCATATCAATTACTCTTAAATAAATAGCTTTTTCAAATTCTTGAATTATTTCATAAGGAACTGATGAAATTCTATCTTCATATTCATCAACAACTAAATTATATATAAATTCAATAATTTCATCATTAGATTTACCTTCTAAATCATCTAAAGTAATAGCTTTACTTAATAGTTTACCATTAACTAATTCTAATATTTCATTTCTATTCTTACCATCTAATTTTTCAGAAGAATCTAAGTGATTTAACACCAAGCCTTCAATAAAACTCTTAAATACACCTAGTATTACATCATGAATAGATTCACTATCTAATATTTCATTACGTTTTTCATAAATAATTTCTCTTTGCTCATTAACAACATTATCATAATCAAGTAAATTCTTACGACTATCAAAATTGTTACCTTCAACACGCTTTTGAGCAGTTTCAATTGAGTTAGCTAGCATCTTAAGGCTAATAGATTGGTCATCTGTAAAACCAACACTTGCAAGTAATGATTTAGCTCTATCAGTACCAAAACGTCTCATTAAATCATCTTCAAAAGAAACATAGAATCTAGAATATCCAGGGTCACCTTGACGACCAGAACGTCCTCTTAATTGGTTATCAATACGACGTGACTCATGTCTTTCAGTACCAATAACACATAGACCACCTAATTCTTTAACACCTTCACCAAGCTTAATATCGGTACCACGACCAGCCATATTAGTTGCAATAGTAACGGCTCCTTTAACACCAGCATTAGCAATTATTTCAGCTTCACGAGCATTGTTCTTAGCATTTAAAACTTCATGAGGTATATGTTCTTTTTTAAGCATAGAACTTATTAATTCACTTGTTTCAACTGCAATAGTACCAACTAAGATTGGTTGGCCAGTTTCATGTCTTTTCTTAATTTCAGCTATAATAGCCTTATATTTTCCTTTTTGTGTTGCGAATAATAAATCTGTATCATCAATACGAGCAACTGGCTTGTTAGTAGGAATAGTTATAACATACATGTTATAAATATCTCTAAATTCCTCTTCTTCTGTTTTAGCTGTACCAGTCATACCTGATAATTTATTATACATTCTGAATAAATTTTGAAATGTAATAGTAGCTAAAGTTTTAGTTTCTTGATTGATAGTAACCCCCTCTTTAGCTTCAATAGCTTGATGTAATCCATCAGAATATGCTCTTCCTTGCATCAAACGACCTGTAAATGGGTCAACAATTACAATCTTATCATCAGCAACGACATAATCAAAATCCCTTTTCATAGAGAAGTTAGCCTTTAAGGCTTGATTGATATAGTGAACTAATGATGTATTTTCCATATCATATAAATTATCCAATTTAAACTCTTTTTCAGCTAACAAAACACCTTTTTCATCTAAAGTAACAGCTTTAGTTTGTTCATCATATAAATAACCATCATTTTCTTTTAATGTTTTAGCAAATCTATCAGCTTGAATATATAAATTAGCTGATGTCATAGCGCCACCAGAAATAATTAAAGGTGTTCGAGCTTCATCAATTAAAGCTGAATCAACTTCATCGATAATAGCAAAATTAAGACCACGTAAAACTCTATCAGAAGCCTTAACAGCCATATTATCACGTAAATAATCAAAACCAACTTCATTATTTGTTGAATAAGTTATGTCACAACCATAAGCTTTTCTCTTTTCAGAAGGCGTTAATTCATGTAAGTTAACACCTACAGATAAACCTAAAAACTCATAAATGCCACCCATCCATTCAGCATTACGACTTGTTAAGTATTCATTAACTGTAATTACATGAACACCTTTGCCTTCTAAAGCGTTTAGATAAGCTGGGAAGATTGTTACTAATGTTTTACCTTCACCTGTTTTTAATTCAGCAATATTACCATTATGAATAGCAATAGCACCTAATATTTGAACATAATAAGCTTTTTCACCTAATACACGATAAGCAACTTCACGAGCAACTGCATATGCTTCAACTAAAATATCATCTAAAGTTTTACCATTCTTTAATAATTCTTTAAAGTATGGTGTTTTAGCTTTTAATTCCTCATCAGAAAGTCTAACCATTTCAGGCTCTAAATCCATTATCTTATGTGCTAGCTTTGCACATCTTTTCATTTCTCTATGACCTGAGTCTAAAAATTTGAATGCCATACTACATTACCTCTACAATTTTTTATTTATATAAATAAACAATATTCTTTTCAATTATACATTAAAACGCTTTAACTTACAAGAAATTAAGGCAAAAACCAGAAAAAAAGGAGTGGGAAACCACTCCTAATTCCAAACTTATTTAGTTTCAGTTTCAATGACAGCATAATCGCCATCAGCTCTAACATAAATTACGTTAGTTCTTCTTGTTTCCTTATCTAAATATACAAAGAAATCATGTCCTAAAGCTTCCATTTGATCAATTGCCTCTTCCTTAGTCATTGGCTCTAGATCTAAATGCTTCTCTCTAGTAATCTTTTGAGGATTTGCTTCCTCTGGTGCTTCCATATTTCTAATAGATTTCTTACCAAGCTTATCCTTTACCTTGTCATTTCTTCTCTTAATTTGTGTAACAAGCTTGTCGATGGCACCATCAATTGCGGCATAAATATCAGGCTGTTGTACTTCTGCACGAAGAATGATATCTTTTGACGGAATTGTAACCTCAACCTTATGGAATGATTTATAAACCTTACATACAACACGTGCACTTACGTTATCGTAATCAGATAAAATTCCTTCCAATTTTGCTAATTTCTTAACGGCATAATCCTTATTTGAATCGCTAGGAGTAAAACCGTTCTTTCCTACAACTTCGACTTTCATATCGATCACTCCTTTTCTGTACTTATAGTATATCAATATTTGATTATATTTTCAATATAAACTTATTAAAATAAAGTCTATTAATTATGAAAGGTCTATTATTTTACATTAAAGGTTAAAATAATTAAATTACTTTCAAAGAGTTTAGAAATCCCATCTAGGGTAGCAAATGTATCATCATTTAAATCTATTTCATCAAAGAATAATAAATGATTATTTTTCTTTTTAAAGAAGGCATTAAATATCTTACTATATTCCTTAATATAATAATTCATATCAATATAATACTTCTTATCAAACATAGATATAATAGTACATTCATAAATATCTAATTGTATCTTTTCTAATCTAATATTAATTGGATATTGCTTATAGCATCTATTACAGATATATTCCTTTTCTACTTTAAATAATTCTAAGATACTTCTTTTAATATAAAAATTATTATTACAATACACACACTTCATAACCATCACCTAAAGTGATAATACCACATATTTTTTTGAGAAAATCATTTTCAATTTTGAAAAAAATAAAAAGCACCATTAGGTGCTATTTCATTTACTTTAATAATGCCTTTAATTCCTCTACCTTATCTAAATGCTCCCAAGGTAGGTCGATATCAGTTCTACCAAAATGACCATAGGCAGCAGTTTGCTTATAGATAGGTCTCTTTAAATTTAATGTAGTGATAATTCCCTTTGGAGTTAAATTAAATAATTCTCTAACCTTGTTTGAAATTAATTCCTCACTAACCTTATTAGTACCAAAAGTATCTACTAATACTGATGT
>JAEEGK010033408.1_pt1 | contig 10007 bp, 10 predicted proteins | sample 8958771 | NCBI WGS metagenome assembly JAEEGK01 (sample SAMN16246547, study PRJNA631951) | gut metagenome | biome: gut microbiome; feature: rumen; material: SC-attached | host: Bos | place: Iran: Karaj | collected 2018-10 | reverse complement strand
CATCGAAAGGCGCAAATATAATTCTGTCTTGTAAGGTTTTTTTAGCAGCTTTAAAGTCTTTTAAGAAGGTGGCGGAAAAATTACCGATTTTAATAAATCTTCCTTCAAAATTCTGGGTGTTTGCAATCTGCTGAACTTGCATTTATATTTCCTTTCGACCTTACGATTGTATTATATAACAAACATATTTATTTAGCTGAATTTAGTTGTACCCTGCAGGTATCCATTCTCTTGCTCTGAATTTTGCACCCAAATCGGATGCGATTTTTTCACATTCTTCAAGATTTATATGACGGCCTTTGTAGCCCTCAACAACGCTCGCAACTACATCTATACCTTCATCTGCGCAGGCCTTTATAAATTTTTTAACTTCTTCGTATGCATTATCAAATTTTGGCTGAGAAAGTTCGTTATACTCATCTTCATCAACACCGTTAAGACTTACCGAAAATAAATCCACCAAACCTTTCAGCTCCGGAACAACATTTCTTCCGTATACAAAATTGGCATGACCGTTTGTATTTACACGGATTTTTATATTTGGGTAATTTTCTTTTATGTATTCGCAAACTTCTTTAAGGATTGCAAATTTCAGCATAGGTTCTCCGTAACCGCAGAAAACGATTTCATCTGCGTATGTTATACCGTCATTCTTAGCAGAGCGGAGAATTTCTTCATATTGGTCAATGACATCTTTTGCCGTAAAATCTTCGCTGTCAAGCCACAATGTCTGACCGCAAACATCGTCTTTATCATTGCGCAGGCAAAAGATACAATCATTTGTGCACCTGTTTGTAAGGTTAATATAAATTTTCCCGTCCAAAGTGTAAACTAAAATATTTGTCATTTCATATCCTTTTGACAACATTATCATACAGACATGCTTGTATTACAAGTTTTTAGAACGGTTTAATTAAGAATTTTATGGCATTGCCTGCTATGTGCTGCTCCATTGCATATTCAACTTTTTCTAACGGTAGTGTATCTGTTATAAGTTTTTCAACCTCAACTTCACCGGAGGCGATGTATTCAAGGGCTTTTCTGAAATATTCAGGGGTGTGGTGAAATACGCTCATAAGTTTTATATCGCCGTAGTGCATTTTTGTTGTGTCAAAAGTTACTTTGGAACCTGATTTACAGCCGCCAAAAAAGTGAACAGTACCGCCGGGTCTTACACATTCACAAATCTGCTCCCAGATTTCAGGAAGACCGACACACTCTATTGCAATATCCAAACCCTTCTTTTCATCAGAAAATTCTTTGAAAATTTTAACGGGATTTTGGTATTTTTTAAGATCAACAATTTCATCTGCGTGTGCAAATTCTTCTGCGGCTTTGAGTTTCATAGGGTTACGTCCTGCAACTATTACTCGTGCACCCATAAGTTTTGCAATCCTTGCAAACATCAGTCCTATCGGCCCGATGCCGATTATGCCAACACTGTCACCTTCTTTAATCCCTGTTCTGTATGCCCCGTGGACGACATTTGCCAGGGGTTCACAAAAAGCTGCGCGTTCAAAACTCAAATCATCAGGTAAAATCAACATATTTTTCTTAACGATTCTTGCCGGAACAGTTATATATTGTGCGTAAGCACCGTTTAATAAATCAAGATTTTCGCAAAGATTGTACTCTCCTTTTTTGCAGTAAAAACATTCTCCGCATGGTGCTGAATTTGCTGCAACAACTCGATCTCCGACTTTTACGTTTTCAACACCTGCTCCAACTTTTTCCACAATCCCGGAAAACTCGTGGCCAAATCCCGACGGAATATTTTTTATTAAAACAGGGTGACCTCTGCGGTATGTTTTTACATCAGTGCCGCAAGTCAGGGCTGCCATAATTTTTACGACAACCTCTCCTTCTTCGGGTGGCTTTACCTTTACTTCTTCAAATTTTATATTTTTCGGACCGTAGTATTGAATTGCTTTCATAAATCAAATTCTACCATGAATATTTTAGTCAAATTTAATATACGCTTTCATAATCCTGTTATCAAGTGTGTCATTGATTGCTTTTTGTATCTTATCAAGGGGGTAAATCGTTGATAGACCGTCAACTTTTACGTCTTTATTTTTTAACAACTCCAAAGAATCTTTTAAATCTGCAGGCGATGGTGAATAGCTACCCAAAACGGTCAGTTCTCTGTAATAAATCTCATTGTTTGCATAACCGAAATTATTTGGAGTGCTTGAAAATACCAGAATTTTTCCTCCGTCACGAACGTATTTTAGTGCTGTTTCGATTGCTTTATCAGAACCTGATGTCATAAAAACGCAGTCTGCTTTTATGCTTTCGCACATCTCGTTGACATTAAATGCTTCAATACCGAGGTTTTTAAGCAAGTCAACTCTTGATGTGATAAGATCACAACCAATAACATTCATTCCGAAAGATTTTAGGGCTTGTGCCATCAGAATTCCGATTGAACCCAGACCTATTACAAGAGCAGTTGAATTTTCTGTCAGGTATGCTCTTTTTACAGCTCTGATACAGCAGCCCAGAGGTTCGTAAAAGGAAGCTTCAATATCTGTGAGATTTTCGGGTTTCAGGTGTGCAACATTTTGTAAATGTTCTTCGGAGACAAAAACATATTCGCTAAATCCTCCGGGACGAAGGTTTGTCTGCTTAAAATGGCGGCACATTGAAACATTACCGTTTTTGCAATACTCACATTTGCCGCACGGTATGTGGTGCGAGGTTACAATAACATCATCTTTTTTAAAGTTGGTATCAGAATTTATTTCAACAATTTTGGCAACAATTTCGTGACCCAAAACGGTCCTGTCTTTTGCAAGATGGTGTTTTAATTTAACGATATCAGAGCCGCAAAGTCCGCAGCCCAAAACCTTCACAACAGCGCCCTTGCGAATCTCAAGAGTTTCCTGCTCGCGTTCTTTTATTACCAAAGAATTGTTTTCAATTTCTGCAACTTTCATTATGCCTTCGCTGCTTTATCTTTTTTGTATTCTTCAATAGCAAGAATAGTACAAATTATTAAACAAATTATGCCTGAAACCAGCCAGAAATAAATTGCACCATTCCAGTTTTCAACACCGTTTTTACCCAATTTATCAACCAGGAAGCCCGTTCCTGTTGCTGATAAAAATGCGCCTACATAACCAAAGATTCCGGTAAAGCCGGTAGCTGCTGATGCGACTTTTTTGGAGCTTGATTCAACCGCACAAAGTCCGCCAATCATCATCTGAGGTCCGTATGTAAATGCACCGAGCAAACCGATGATTACATAATTCAAAGAGTTGATGGTATTAAATTTCAAGGCAATTATAGAAAGGATTACACCTACCAAATAGAGCAAATTGACAGGAGCCCTTTTACCCTTGAATAACTTGTCGGAAATTACGCCTGCACAAACTGTACCGCAAATACCAACCAAAGGTAATGAAGCTATCATATTTGTTGCATCAGAAAGTGAAATATTTGCCTTCGCCTTTGTCAGATACATAATCATCCAGTCTTCAGCGCCAAATCTGATAATATAAACAAAGATGTATGCAATTGCTAACATCCAGATTGTTTTGTTGCACAAAATATGTTTTTTGAAGATTTCAACGTATGACATATCATCTTCTTCTTTTTTATCATCATCAGATTTTTGTTTAACGGGTTCATTTCTGTATACTTCAACATCAGGCAGACCCAAGGATTGCGGTCTGTCACGCAGTCTGTCATATAACCACAAAGCTGTAATCATTGCCAGAGCACCGGGAACTATGAATGCAGCTCTCCATCCAAAGTGCGCTGCAATGTGTCCTGCAAAGATAAAACTTAAGAAGGTTCCTGTCTGGTGAGAACAAGACCACAACGACCACTTTGTCCCTCTTTCGGAATTTGAATACCAATAAGTTAAACTTTTTGCAACAGCCGGAAAACCTGCCGACTGGAACCAACCGCTTACACCCCAGAAGAAAGCCAGAGTCCATAAAAGAATCATTGCAAATATTTTGGCATTTAATCCCAGCATTCCTATTACGTCCGGTGCTAATGCAAACAAGATATTTGCAAGAGCAGTCATAAATAATGCCGTAGGTAAAAATTTTCTGACATCAGAACCGTCTGCCAAAACACCATTAACAAATTTACCGATACCGTATGTTAAATAAAGTGAGCTGCCCAACAAACCGAGTTCTGTTGCGGAATATCCAAAATCGTCCATTATACCCGGCAAGGCAACGGCAATATTCTTTTTACAAAGATAAAATACTGTATATCCTATAAAGCAGGCATAAAAGATTCTTAAACGCCAGTGTTTGTACATGGAATCTACTTTTTCAGTATCCTGAATAGTTTCCATAACCGGTGGTTCTTTATAAAATGCACCCAATTTTTTTAACATGTTATATTTCTCCTATTTGCTATTCTTTACTACCTGGATGTTTCTTGTTTCGGTCAGTTCCTGTCTGGCGTTTTTAATAATTTCTTTTTTATCATCATCTAAACTTTTGCCGCTTACCAATCTGTCAACAAATCCGGTGTTAATTTTAACGGCTTTTCCCAGAGCGCCGATTTCCTCCAGTATCGGTTTGATTTGTTCAAAATCGTAGCCGAAGGTTTGTTTTGAATTATATACGAGCATATCTCCTTCTTCTGATGTTAAAGGAGAGCCGCCCTGTTCAAAATACAATTTAAATACGGACTTCAGATCCTGCATTTCAGACTGAAGAATGTTTACTGTATTTTGTAATCTTAAAAATCTTTCAAAAAGGTATTCAACATTATCAAGTTGTTTACTTTCCCAATCAAATTTCTGAAGATATAATTTTTTTAATTTCGGATATGCCAATGCGAGTCCCATTGTATCACCCATTGCCCTGTGATGATCGACAAGTTCAACTTTAAATTTTTCAGTCAAAGCGTTAAGTCCGTGAGTCTCAAGCTCCGGGTAAATCTCCTTGAACATTTGTTGAGTATCAATTCTTTCGTTTTCAATTTCTTTTCCGAAAACTCTTTTTGAAGCTTCATTTATAAAGCAAAAGTCAAAAATGGCATTGTGAGCAACTATAGGATAATTTCCTATAAATTCCATAATTTTTGGCATTACTTCGCTTTCTGTCGGAGCGTCCTCAACCATTTCCTGAGTAATTCCGTGAATTGCAATACTTGATTTTCTGATGTGTTGTTCGGGGTTTATCAGGGTTTGGTATTTATCTTTTATTTTGCCGTTTTCCAGACGAACTGCGGCAAATTCTACCATCTTCTCCCTTGTATAATCTAATCCCGTGGTTTCTGTGTCTAAAACAATCTCAATTACTTTTTTTCTCGCCATTTTTAATATCCTACGCACTTGATATATAGATAATAACACAAAAGTTTTTTCTATGCTAAAATTGTGAAGAACAGATTAATAATATGGTTATGAAGGAGTTAATTATGTCAAATGTTATAGAAATCGATGATAACAATTTTGAAACAGAAGTTTTAGAGTCCGATATACCGGTTGTCGTTGATTTTTGGGCAACATGGTGCGGTCCTTGCAGAAAGTTAAGTCCTGTAATTGATGAGGTTGCGGATGAGTATGCGGGGAAAGTAAAATTTACAAAACTGAATGTTGAGCAGTCTGTTGAAACAGCGAAAAATCATTCGGTAAGCGGTATTCCATGTCTGTTAATTTTTAAAGACGGAAAATCCGTTGAACGCTTAACCGGAATCATGCCAAAGTCTGCAATAATTTCAAATATTGAAAAACATTTATAAGATAATTTTTTATGATAATATTATTAAACATGTATAAAATAAAAATTCGTATGTAAGAAAGGGGAAATTATGAAATTTGTATGTACAGTATGTGGTTGGTCAACAGAATCTGACACCAAGCCGGAAAGATGTCCTTTATGCGGAGCTACAACTTTTACCGAAGTTGGCGGTGAAGGCAAAGTATACGCTTGTGAACACAAAGTAGGTGACGGTGTTGTTGAAGATAAAGAAATTATGGAAGGTTTGAGAGCAAACTTCCAGGGTGAATGCACAGAAGTCGGTATGTATCTTGCAATGGCAAGAGTTGCAGAACGCGAAGGTTACCCGGAAGTATCAGAGGCATATAAAAGATACGCTTTTGAAGAAGCTGAACATGCTTCAAAATTTGCAGAGCTTTTGGGTGAAGTTGTTACAGATTCAACCAAGAAAAATCTTGAACTCAGAGCACAGGCAGAACACGGTGCCTGCGAAGGTAAACTTGCAATTGCAAGAAGAGCAAAAGAATTGGGTTATGATGCAATTCACGATACAGTACACGAAATGGCTAAAGATGAAGCTCGCCACGGCAAAGGTTTTGACGGGCTTTTGAAAAGATATTTCGGTTAATAAATAAGAAAAAGACCTCAGAAAATCTGAGGTCTTTTTTTTATACATCTGCTCCGCCTTCATTTTTTATTTTATCAAGCACTTTTTTTGAGCCGTCAATTTCTTTTGTGTAATTTATAACAAATTCACTTGCCTCATTATCTCTTGCTATTGCCTCTTTTAATGAAATAATTTTTTCCATTGAAAGTGTTTTTATCATGTAATCTGCACCTTCCAAAACGATCTTTTTAAACAGTTTTTGAATTTCATATTCAAACCCCGGCAAATCGGCCTTCATTGAATACCAGCGGTAAAAATGGTGAAGCATATAGAATTTATCTATAACACCTTCCCTCATAACAAACATAGGTTCTGTCTGAAATTTTATTCCCTGTCCTGTGATAATTGACAGGTATAAAGCTTCAAAACCTCTTTTTTCACAAATAAAACCTTCTTCCTCTTTAATAAGATTCAAGAATTTATCGGCGTTATCTATTTTGTAAACCGGAGTTTTTGAAAGTTTTATGTATTTTATAAGCTCCTCCGGATCACAGTTTGTTTTCTTTATGATTGCAGTGACATTATCCCGGACATCATTTATGATTTTAAGAGTTTCACTGTTTAACGTAAGTTCGGCTGCACTTCCCAAAACCTTTTTAGATGTTTTATTCCGGAAAGATGTTTTTGTGGTATCTTTCAGTCGGTTTTGCAGTTGTTTTTCTCTTTTTGAAAGAAAATAATATTTTATATCTTTAAAAATGCCCATAATAGTAATATATACTTTTACGGGCATTTTTTATACATCTAAATATATGATATTAATGGCACAAAATATAGTTCAGGATAGTTCTTACGCCAACACCTGTTGCACCCTTGCCAAATTCTTTATGCGGACTTTCAAGAAATGCCGTACCGGCGACATCAAGGTGAGCCCATTTGACGTTATCGGTTACAAATTCCTTCAGGAACATACCGGCAGCAGATGCACCGCCGTACCTTGTGCCTGTATTTTTCATATCGGCAACATCGCTGTTCATGTTATCTCTGTATTCCTGCCACATAGGAAGTTCCCAGAATTTTTCACCGCACAGGGCACCCATTTTAATAATTTCCTGAACGAAGTTTGAGTTGTTGCCCATAATTCCGGAGGCCGCATTACCTAACGCAACCATACAGGCACCTGTCAGAGTTGCAATGTCAATAATTTCATCAACTCCGAGTTCGCACGCATAACAAAGAGCATCGGCAAGAGTTAATCTTCCTTCCGCATCTGTATTATCAACCTCAATGGTTTTTCCGTTTTTGGCAGTCAGAATATCTCCCGGTTTATAGGCATCACAGCCCGGCATGTTTTCGCAGGCCGCAATTATACCGTGAACTTCTATATCAGGTTTAAATTTGTTTAAAACCTTCATAATGCCCAAAACGCAGGCGGCACCCGACATATCATCTCTCATTGTCAGCATGGAAGATGCAGGTTTAATATCAAGTCCGCCGCTGTCAAAACACAAACCTTTACCGATGATAGCGATTTTTTTAAGCGGCGTCGGAGAGGAATATTTCATATGTATAAATTTCGGCGGTTCTTCACTACCTCTTGCAACAGCGTAAAACGCACCCATTCCCATTTGTTTTATTTGTTCTTTTTCATAAATTCTGGTTTCAATACCTTCAAAACCTTGTGCTAAATCAGCGAGTTTTGACGGTGTTGCGTATGCTGCCGGCTCGTTGGCAAGATCTTTTGCAAAATTCATAGCTTCTGCTATATATTTTGTTTGCTCCAGGTGCGGAGAATCCGAAGTAATATAAATTTCTTCAATTTTAGGTTCTTTTTTGGTTTTGTATTTATCAAAATGATAGTTTGCAATATAAGTCCCTATGATTGCCGGAATTCCGAAAATCTGGTCTGTTGTAACATCAAAAGCTACAGTTTTCACTTTTAGTTCAAGACATTTTCTGATTGCTTTTGCCACGTTCTCACGGATAATATTTCCGTCAAGTTTGTCTTTTTTCCCTAGCCCAAGAGCAAGTATGTACGTTGACGGGTATTGTTTGTGGGTGTGCATTACAAATATTTCACCCGGTTTACCCTTAAAGGTTTCGGGCATAAATTCATTTATAAGTGCATTTGAGGTTTCTTCACCTTCAAACTTATTGATAATCAAAACATCACAAGAGATGTTTTTTGTGCTCTCCACAATTTTTATTTCCATAGTTTCTCTCCTTATCTATGAAAATATTATATCATTGCGGATAATTATATACAACCGAATTAACAAAGACAAAAAAGACTAATTTTTTCCTTCTGTGTTAAGAGATTTTATAGCGTAGGTACGCAATTCGCGAGCTTGTTGATTTTCCGGCACCATTTGAAGAACGATATTTAAATCATCAATTGCCGGTAAATATTCTTCTTTTTTGCAATTGATTATTGCTCTTGTCAGGAATTTTTCAGAATCCTGTTTGTCGAGGTTGATTGCTTTGTTTATATCCTCCAGGGCTTTATCAAGATCGCCGTTTGTTTTACTTATAAAAGCTGCTCTGTCGGCGTAATAATCAGCATTTTTCGGGTTTAGCTCAAGGGCTTTTGTGTAATCTTCCAAAGCCGCCGAATTATGTTCAAGTTTTGCCTGAGCAATTGCTCTTTGATAATACGCGGAATCGTTTTTGGGGTTAATTTCAATTTCTTTTGTGAAATCTAAAACCGCATCTTCGTAATTTTTTATTCCGAGATTTGCAATTCCTCTGTTATAATATGCTCTTTTAAAGTTTTTGTTTAAAGAAATTACGTGGGTGTAATCTTCAATAGCACCCTTGTATTCCTTCAGATAAAATTTTGCAACGCCGCGGTTGTTATAGCTTTCAATATTTTTTGGGTTTAATTCTATTACTTTTGTGTAGTCCTCAATCGCACCTTCATAATCATCGTTGTGTCGTTTTGCAATTCCGCGGTTAAAATAGCCGAGTTCGTTTTTGTCGTCAAGTTCAATAACTTTGGAAAAGTCTTCTATTGCTTCATCATATTTTTTCAATAAAACTTTTGTTGTACCGCGGTTAAGGTAGGCATTTGTATTTTCAGGGTTAAGTTCAATTTCTTTTGTGTAATCCTCAAGGACTTCTTCAAAAGCATTCATATTTGTTTTTGCAATTCCGCGATTGTAATAAGTATTTTCTCTGCTCGGGTCAAGTTCAATTGCCGTTGAATAATCTTTGATTGCCTCTTTATACTGGCCGAGCAAAAAGAGGGCATTTCCTCTTTGAGCGTATGTTTCTGCATTTTGAGGATTAATCGCGAGAGCTTTTGTGTAATATTCAATAGCAGTGTCATACTGCTTATCTTCAAAACTTATCTGAGCAGTATTTATAAGGGCATTTTCTTTTTTCTGTTTTCTTGTAAGTCTCTGTGCATCTGCCTGTGGCACAAAAAGCCCAATAAAAAGCCCTGTAAGTATAGTTGATGTTAGGATAATTTTTTTCATAAACAATTACCAAAAATTGTAAAAATATTACAATATATTACCAAGATTATTATAAACATGACTTGATGTCCACACAGAGCCCTTTTCAGACAAAAATTTCAAGAATGAAGAATTAGAGAATTCTTGTTATAAGTAAATTTTTCAGAAGAAATTTAAATATGTAAATTTTTGTAAATTAAAGCGTTAAAATGGCCGAAAAGTTTAAAGATTTATCCCTGTAAAGCCGAC
>JAEEGK010033407.1_pt1 | contig 10007 bp, 1 predicted proteins | sample 8958771 | NCBI WGS metagenome assembly JAEEGK01 (sample SAMN16246547, study PRJNA631951) | gut metagenome | biome: gut microbiome; feature: rumen; material: SC-attached | host: Bos | place: Iran: Karaj | collected 2018-10 | reverse complement strand
TTTGAATGTATATCAACCAAAAGATATTCAATTTAAAGCTAATAAAGATAATATTAATGGTTTATTTAAATCTGAAATTAATGCAAAAATTCCTGAACAAAATTTAACTAGAAAAGTTACTAAAGATAATTTTAGTCAATTTTCTCATTATGCCCAGCAAGCTTTAAAAGATCATTATAATTTATTAAATAATAATTAATTTTTATTATTTTATTTAGGAATTTTTTTTTATAACATTAAATTAAAATTACATTATAATATAATCAATTTTTTATTTTGTTATAAATACTTTATAAAGTTAATGTGAATTTAAAAAAATTAAATTGATATTGAATAATATTTTTATTTTATATTCTTAAAAAAATTAAACAAAAAAAATTAATTAAATTTAAAAAAAAGGATTAATGGATGAAATTATTGAAACAAAAATATTACAAATTTATTCAAGTATACAAATGCATTCTTTTAAGGCAATTATTATTAATTATTTTTCATCACTTTTTGAATTTGCTAATATGATGATAGTAATTGACATTGTTTTTGATCATAAAAGAGATTTTATAAATATTACATTTCCAATTTATTTTTTATCTCCTATATTTTATTTAGAAATTATATTAACTAAATTAGTAAAAAACAATAATTTAAATTCAAACTGTATTATATTAGACTTTGAAAATTATAAAAATGATCAAATGAATAGATTAATTAATAAATATTTTTCATCTAATATTTATATTCAAAATTGTTTTAATGATAATAAATTAATTCGTATAATTATTATTGTATTATTATTAGCCTCATTTATTATTCATATGATTGATATAAATAATCCTGTTTTATCTTTTTTAAAATATATTTTTTCATTTTTAATGTATTTTTTTTTAAAAACAATGAATTTAGTTCTTTTAATAATATTTAATAGAGAAATTATTATTCAAATTTCTGATTATTATGATGATATAAATATCTCATTTATATTAGGATTAACATTATTAATTTTATTTTTTATGATATATACTTTTTTTATGAATTTATTTATATATGCTTTTTTTGAAAATAGTAATTCATATTTACTTGATCAAAATTATCTAATTCAAGAAGTTTTTCTTCAAGAATTATCTTCCATTATTATTATACTTAGATTAAACTTAAAACATTCTATTGTTATTGAATTTTTTTGGCTTATGTTTTTCATTAGATTTTCAGTTTTGAAATTATATAATATGCTTTTAACAATTGATGATTCAAAATTTTTTAAAATTAGTCAAATTTCTTTATTAATTTTAATCTCTTTTTTTATTGAAAGATTAATTGTAGTTTTTTTTATAAAATGGATCAATGATATAAAAGTATTTAAAATATTTGATTTATGTTTATTAATATTTTTATTTTTTTTATTGTTGTATATATTTTACAAACATAAAAAATATCTTTCTTTATTTGAAATTAATAAAGCTTTTATAAATAAAAGTTCATTATTTTTTTATGGTTTATCTCAAATATTTCGATTAATCAAAATTTTTTTTGAAATTAAATTCAAACAAGGTAAAATTTCAGGCAAAGAAAGAGAAATTGTAGATACATATATTTATTATTTTAAAAATAATCTCTTTAAAAATGGAAATGATTTTGAAATTATTGGTGATTTAAAAAAAAAATTATTTATAATTTATGATGGAAAAAATAAAAAAATAATAAATTCAAACAGAGGAATTATTACAGAAGAAGAAGATAGTGAAAAAATAATTTATACAATATTACTATTTTTTTTAAAATACTTTAAAAAAAATATTCAAAATATTAAAAATGAATTTGATAGAAAAGTATTAGAAATATTAAATTATTATAAAATACAACTTTTTTTCATAATGGATGATAAAACTTTTAGAGCCCAATATTTTCTTCAAAATTTTAGATATTCAAAAGTATTTATTGACTGTCCATTTATAGCAAAATGTATATTTAAATCAATAAGAACATCATTATTAGCTTTAGAAAGGAAAAGTGAAGATAATTCAATGGCATCAATTATAATATTTCAAGAATTAAATAATCAATATTTTGAAATATTAAAATGTTTTAAAGGAATAATTAATAATTTAACTGAATCAAAAAGACAAATATTTAAAGTAATTGATATTAAAAATTTTGAAATAAAAAGTGCTTTAAATGAAATTATTGAAATAAATAAACATGCTGATGATGAATTTAAATTAAGAACTCAACCTGAATTTGATAAATTTCAATTATTCGAAGATATATTATTTAATGATAATACAGGAAAAAATTTTGATTTTTATGATTGTAATTCATTAGATGTTGTAGTAGAAAAAAATGATTCTTTTTTAATATTATTTGAAAAAAATGAATTTATTATTAAAAAAGCACCATTACCTTTTTATGAATATACAAAAAGAAAAACTGATAAATTAAGAGATAAGAATTTAACAGAAATTTTTCCTTATCATATTGCAAAATATCAAATGAAAATAATAAAAAAACATTTATTAAAAGATAGACATTATACACTTGAAACTGTTTTTGAAGATTTAAATGGTTATATTATTGGAACAAAATTACATTTTTCAATGCTTCCTACATTTAAAGGTCAAATTTATATAATTTGTAAAATTGAGCCACAAAAAGATTTTGAAATAGAAAATTATGCTTTATTTGAAAAAGAAAATTCTGCAATTAAATTTGGAACTTTTTTTAAAGATTACTTTGGAATGAATAGTGAAAATTCATCAATTCCAATAATTCATATATTTGGTATTAAAAATTATTCTTTTAAAGTAACAGAAAAAGAATATTTAATAAATTTTAATAAATTATTAAAATCAGTAAATAAAAATTTTGATAAATTTTATTCAAATTCAGATAAATCAAATCATGAAAAAAACTTATTAAAATTACAAGATATTTTAAATGGTTCAAAAAAATTAACATTAGAAATAAAATTAAAAAATAAATTTATAGAAGGAAATCAAGAATTATTTTTACTTCAATTTAACATATTAGAATTAATAAAAAGTAAAAAACATAAAAAAACTGTTTTACAAAATGCAGAAACTCAAAATGGTTTTACGCCTTCATTAAGAGATAATGCATCAGTTGCAAGTGCAATTTCAACAAGATTACATAAAGAAAATGCTTGGAATATTTCAACTCAAGCTAAAAAAAAACAAAAATCAGAAAATAATATTTTTTCTTCTATTAGTTTTTGTTATAGTGTTTTTTTAATTGCTTTAGCAATTTTTATTTGTATTTATACTAAAATATATTCTAATAGTTTTAAAAAAGATTATACTAATATTTCTGTTTTTAGAAAAAATAATATGGATTTTGTTTATGGACAATTTAGTTTAAGTAATGTTATTACAAAAAAATTAACTGGTGATCCTTATGATGATTTATTTGCTGCTGTTGTTAAAAAAATTCCTAATTTTAATTTTAGTTTTTATAATTTTTATTTAGATATTTTTAAAAATACTTCTATTGAATTTTTTGCTAATCAAAATCAATTTAAAAAACAATTTAATAAAGTTTCTAAACATCATCATTTTTATAAAGTTTTATATCAAACTTTTGAAGTTTTTGATAAAAATGATGGAAATATTATAATTACTTATTTTGATAGTTTTGATTTAGTTTTTACTAATTATTATACTATTTCTCAGAGTCTTGATGAAATTTTAAGATTTAGACAAATTAATTTTGAAGATATTCCAAATAATGTTGAAGGCGTTCCTGAACCTAATAAAACTGCTTTGGAAATTATATATAATTATCCTACTTTTTTTTCAATTATTGAAAATGTAATTTTTGAAGGTAAAGAATATTTTAATAATTCTTTTAAAAAATTTAGATTTATAATTTATTTATTTTTTATCTTATTTTTTGCTGCTAATTTTTTTGGCATTGTAATTATACTTTTATCAATTAATTTATCAACTAATATTTTAAGAAAAATTTCTAAAAAAATAATATCTATAACTCATAAACAATTAAAGAGTTTAAAAAAAAAAATAAAATATGGAAAATTACTTTTATTAAATGAGAAAAAACCATCATTAATAATAGATGAATTAAAAAAACAATATGCATATAATAGAGCAATTAAAAAGAAAAAATTTAATCAAGTATTTATAGATGCTAATTCAAATAAAAATCAAAAAGAATTAGAAGAAAATGATGATTATATACCAGTAGTTGATTTAAAAAAAAAAGAAAAAAAATACTATTTTCAAATATTTATAAATTCACTTGAAAATATTATTTTTTCATCATTGTTATTTAGTATGTTATTAATAGTAACATTTCCAATAATGAAAACACTTTTTAACAAAATAAAAATTCAAAAACAATTAGCAGATAATGTAGAAGATTTAAACATATTTTTAGTTCATTTTTTAATAAAAGTAAAAATAGCAATTTTATTTAATTCAACATACGAAATGAATGATTTAATAAATAATATTTCATTACAAATATATAATAATTTTACTGAATTTGGTACAATAATAGAACAGAAAAAAGAATATTCAACATTAATAGATAATGCAGGAAATATTGATGCCTGTAAATCAGTTTTAAGTGATTATGAAAATACTTATTATTATAATTCTATTATTCAAGTTTGTACAATTGATGTTTTTTTCCAAGCAAGATATTCTGTTAAAATAAGTGGTTTTTTAAGTAAAATTAGAACTGAATATTTAGCTTTTCTTAATGATAGACATAGAGAAAATTTTATGTTTAGTTATTTTGCTGGTTATAAATTACAAGTTGTTAATTTATTTGAATATATTTTTTATTTAACTTTTTTAGGGAATTTAGATTATAATTATATTAAACCTGATTTAGAAAATATGATTAATCAATTAACTAATTTTATTTTAATTATTTTTATTGTTATGATTATTTTACAATTTTTTAATTATATTCAAGGATCTTTTATTATTTTAGATAGGTTTGTTCAAACTATTGAAGTTTTTAATGTTATTGGAAAATTTTTTGAAACTCCTGATAAAAATGAAAAAGACAAAGAAAAAAAATAATAAATTGTTTAAATTTTGAACAATTATTATAATAATATATAGTTTATAATTATAATGGATTTTAAAAATTCTATAAATTTATTTTTTTTTTTTATAAAATATTTGTTCAATTTATTTTAATTTTTATTCAATTAATTACATTATTATTATTATTTTAATTAATCAATAATAAATGATTGTTTTATAAACAAAATATAAAAAATGATAGAATCAAAAATTATTGATTGGGTTGATATAGGTGATTCTTTACAAAAAATGTATATTTATTCTAATAATTTTAAGATTCATTTTTTTTCTTTTTTTCGAACAATGCTCAAATATAAACAAAATAGTCTTTTATTAATTTTTTTTCTAAAAATATATTTTTATTTTCAATTTATGATGATTCCTATAATAAAAATATCAAAAAAAGATTATGATAATGATACATTTATAAAGTTCTTAATTTCAATAAAAAAAATAATTTTTATACAAGATTTAATTGACTCAAAAAAAACATTCCTTACTTTATTAACAATTGTATATATTTATTGTATATTACTTATTTATTTAATAATCAATTTACTTGTCAATAAGTCACAAACAAAACAAGCTTCTTTAAAGTTATTGAATTTATTTAATATATTTTTAATAAATGCTTTTTTATGTCCTATAATAAATATTTTATTATTAACTCTAAAATGTAATAATAAAAAGCATATATTTTTAAATATAGAATGTTATAAAAATTTAGTTCATTTATTAATATTAAATTTATCAATGTTTTTTCTTGGTTTTATAATTATTTATTCAATTTTATTATCAATTTATTATCATGAAATTGGGTCAATAAAAGGAATTAATTGTTTAATTGGAATTAATTCAAATTTAGAAATCTATTCAAATTTTTTAGGAATTATTGCTTTTTTCCTTGCTTTTTTTCTTGAATATAATATAGATAGTGTTAAAATAAAATATAGAATTATAAATCGAATATATATTTTTATTTCTTCATTTATTTTAGCAATTTATTCATATAATTCTGTATTTTATTATAATAATCAATTTAATAACTTAAATATATATAGTTGGGCTTTAATTAGTTGGTATTCTCTTTGTTTACTTCTTAAAAGATGGTTTAATTTTACTAATTGTATTTTATTAGTTTTAATTGGTTGGATAATTATAATAATCTTTATTTATATTTTAAATTTATCAAAAATTGAATATTATTTAACAGAATTTAATGTTCTTGAAGCAAAAAATTTAAAGGATATTGAAATGTTTACAAGTAATTTATTAAATATTGCAATTGATACTTCAATTAAATCAAAAACATTATTAATAGGTTTATTAAAAACATTAAATGATTTTTTTGAAAATAATCCAGAATTAAATGATAAATATCAAAAATTTAGAAATAATGAAGTTTTAATTAATAAATATGGTGGTCCAAGTGTTCTTTTATTTGATGTTTATAATATAATTTATATAATTTATGATTATTATCTTGATAAAACAGAATTAAAAAGTAATATTTTATTAGTATTTTCATATTTTTTATCTAATAAATTAAAAAATATGATATATGCACTTTATCTTTGTACAAAAATAAAATTACATAGTCATAAATTATTATATTTAGAATATTTATTAATTGAAGATTTAGTTGAATATTTTATATTAAAATTAACTAAAAAAGCTTATGTAAAAGATACTTTAAAAAATATTGAAATTGGTAGTGTAATAATATATAATTCATATCTTGAAAAATTAAAAATTAAAATATATGATGCAGCAGTTAGTCAAATTGATTATTTTGATATTTTAAGAAATAATACAAATAATAAAAAATCAACAAAGACTTTTTTAAAATTAGGAAAAACAATTTTACAATTAAGAAAAGAAATATTAGAAATATGGGATAATATAATAAATTTAAATCCATTTTCAGATGAAGCAGAAAAAGATTATATGTTATATTTAGAAAAAATAATTCAAGATGAACATTTAGTAGAAAAAGAAAAAAAAAGATATGATATATTAAAATCATCAAAATTAAGTGAAAAAAATAATATATATCATTCACTTTTTATTAAAGATGTAAGTTCAATAATTTTAATAGATGCAAATAATAATTATAAAATAGTATTTGCAACACCAAATTTTTCATCATTATTTAATTTCTCTCCAAAAGAAGTAATGAATTTTACAATTGAAGATTTAATTCCAGATTGCATTAATGAATTTCATAAATTTTTAATTGATGATGCAATTAAATATTCAAATTTAAATTCTTTATTTAATAAAAATTCCAAAAATTTTGTATTAAAATCAAAATCAAATGGTATATATATGATAAAAATATATATAAAATGTATTCCTAATTTATCTTATGGTTTAATATATATTAGTTTAGTTGAAAAAATAAAAACAAATCAATTTGTTATTTTATTAGATGAAAATTTTAAAATTAATTGTATGAGTGATCCTTTATCATTAATTACAAATGATTCAACAATATCAGCAGATATGATTTCATATGAATTAACTTCTAATTTAATTGGTCATCATATTTGTTTAATTATTCCAGAAATGTTAAAATATATAAAATATGTTGATAATAAATTTACTTTTAGTAAAATTGATATTGATATTAAAAGTTATCTTTTTAGTAATATTAATAATTTTAATGATGATGAATTGAAAATTAATTCAATATTAGAAAAAATTAAGGAATTTGGATTAATAAATATAGATGAAAATAATAATGAACCAAGTAATCAAATTATACAAAAATTTAATACAATAAAATATAAAAATGAGTTTAATGTTAAGATATATAATAATTTTGTTTTAAATATGAAACAAAAATTATTTGATAAAACATATTCAATTTTTTATAAAGTATTAGGAAAAAGTTTTTTAAAAGGAAAATATTCATATTATAGAGTTTATATTACAAAAGATTTGTTAGAAGGAAATGAAAATATACAACAAAAAACAAATAATGAATTTAGTAATTCAATACTTTTAAAAAATAATTTAGTTGATATTGTCAGTGAATCAAATATATTTAAAATTCCACAAAGTATATTAAAAAGGGAAAGAGGAATTAAATTAAGAGTATATGATGAAGAAAATAATAATGTTAATGAAAAAGAAAAAAAAAACTTAGAAAAAGAAAATGAAAAAAAGAAGGAAAGTCAAAAAAAAGATATGAATAAAGAAATAAATAATAATAATGAAAATGAAAATAAGGATAAAGAAAATAAATTACATGAATTACATTCACAAAAATCATTTATGACAAAATCTTCAATTGATAGTGTAAGTTTTAATAAATTAAAAACAAGAATTTTAGAAAAAAATGAAACTTTTCATATAACATATTTAAGATTACTTTTAATTTTTTTTCTTTTATCATCAATAATTTTAATATATTTTAATACATTATCAATAAAGTCTAAATTCAAAGATTTATTAGAATTTATTGATGAAAATTACTTTTTCAATCATACTAAAATAATAATTACAAATATTTATATAAACTCAATTAACTTAAATTTAATAAAAATTGGAATTATAAATGATTTACTTCATAAAGACATTTGTATATATATATTCAAAAAATTAATTGATAAAATAAGTATACAAATAGGAAAAATTGGATATCTTGATAAATTATATGAAAAAGTATTAAATGAAGTTCAATATATGAATATATATATTTATGATATAAATACTATAAATGAAATTGCTATTGATGGTGCAAATTTATTAAGTTTAATTTTATCTAATGGAATTAGATTAAAAGGAAATTTAGATACATTTCTTTATAATGATGTTAATACTAGTTTTGAAGTTTATTGTCAAAATCTTATTAATTGTACTTATGATTATTTAAATAATAAAGAAATTAAAGGTTTTAATATTGAAGAGAAAATTGAAATAGTTAAATCAGTAAAATTTGAAACTAATAAACTTTATTTATTAATAAATGTTATTATTTTTATAATTATTTTCACATTATTTATTTGGTTAAATATTAAATTATATCATATTGAAAAGGATTTTTTATTTAAATTAATTATGTTTCGTACTAATAATTTTGATTTATATTTACAATATTTAGATGAATTAAAAAAAAAATTAAAAAATGTATCTGAAGATGATGAGAAAAGTGATGAAGAAAATGAATCAAATCCAAATAATTTAGATGAAAAAAATGAGAATAAAACTTTGGAAATAGCATCACAATTTATGAAAAATAAAACCTTTGAAAATATAAAATTAGAAAAAAAAAAATTAAACTCAAATGATAATGAAAATCACGACAATTCAAATTTAAGAGCAAAAATTAGGAAAAAAGGAAGATTTTCAAAATTTTTACAACAAAAAAGGGAAAAATTAGAAATAATGGGGAATTATTTTATAATATATAACATATTTTTTTGTATAAAAGTATGTGGAATAGTATTTATTGTAATGACAAATTATTTAATTGTTTATCTTATAAATATGAAAAAAAGAGATGAATTTTTTAGTTTAGATAATAAAATGAATGATATTATAGGAATATTAAAAGATAATTATTTAACATATTCATATTTTAAAAGAGAAATATATAAATTTACCTTATATGAATATAATAAAAGTATTTATATTAAACAATTACAAGATGGAATAATTGAAAATGTAACAATTAATAATATAACTTATATACAAAATGATATTGAAAAATTAAATTCAAGTATTTATAATTATGATATGGAGACTTTAAATAATTTAAAAATGAGAATTTTTGGATCAGCAATTTATAATATATTATCAAATAAAATAGGAAAAAAATCTTTATATAATGAATTAATAATTTTATTTTCTGGAGATTTATGTAAATATCTTTTTTCTAATAATGAAACAACTTTAATGGATTGTAGTACTTTTTGGTCTTCTATTTTAACT
>JAEEGK010033405.1_pt1 | contig 10007 bp, 12 predicted proteins | sample 8958771 | NCBI WGS metagenome assembly JAEEGK01 (sample SAMN16246547, study PRJNA631951) | gut metagenome | biome: gut microbiome; feature: rumen; material: SC-attached | host: Bos | place: Iran: Karaj | collected 2018-10 | reverse complement strand
AAGTAATTCCCCTCCGCTTCCGACTGATGAACGAAGATGGCCAATATGAAAATTATACGATAAAAGGTTATAGAACAATTACCCATCCGGGGCCTTATACTACTCCGGACGGGCTCTATGTTTCTTACTCCACATTTGTTTTTGAATGTGTTGTTGTCGTGCTTGATTACAAGCGGAAGGTACGATTATACTTTGAGACGAATAACAGTAAGTGGCGGATTGCGATATAAGTTTCATCTATCACCAAATATCTGTTTTTCAAAATCTGAGTCGATATCATCTTCCGATAAAATCAATAATCTTGAAGTTAGTTTCTGCTGTAACTCCTTATACCGACTTATAGGAATACAGCATCTATCAAATATATCAGAAAGTCCTGAATTGTCTCCTTTATCAAACGATAAAACACTTGCTTCAAGCATTTCTTTATGGTTAGTCGTTGTAAGATCCAAAACATATCCGCACTTCAGACACAATTCTCTTGTAAATTCTCGCTGACTTCTACCATTACCTTCTCTAAACGGATGTAGTGCATTCATATCACCATAGTGATCTGCCAACGTTTTTACAAAAGTCTCTTTATCCTTCCTTGATTCATAGCAGGAACTATAAAAATCAGAAAAAACTGATACAGCGTAATCTTCAATAAATTGTGCTCTGCAAAACAGATTCCCCTTCCCTATATCTATATCGCGGATTTTACCTGCCCATTCATATATGTCTTGAAAAATAAATCTATGGATATCCTTCAAATGCTTAAAATCAAACTTTCCTTTTAAAGGATGCATCTGCAGATATGCCAAGTTACCACCTGTAGATAATGCTTCCAGCACGGAAAGTTCTTTTGCATCATGACAATCGAACTCATTGATCAGCACATCTTCACCCGGATACTTATAATGATCAATGCTTTCCATTAGCCTTATACTTCTCCTTTAACATTTTCTGGTAATCTTCTCTGGATATCTTCCCTTTAAGCATTTCACCTATAGCTTCAATTCCTAAATTACCAATCTTAAGATTCTCAATAAGAAGTGTTGCGTTCGTTTGGCGAAGCATATCAATCTGCGCCGTACTAAGTTCATCCTTAATATAGCCATCATTCTTCATAACCCTGGAAATAAGCGAAGCAACATAATCCGGTGGGTTTGTTTTCCCCTGTTCCCAATGCTGAATATTTGCAACAGGAATCCCAAGATACAGTGCAAACTTACTTTGAGACATTCCTGTAGTATCTCTTAAAGCTTTAATTGTATTCATAACCTGCACCTCCATACACTATTATTATATACTTATAGTATATAATAATCAATCACAGCAAATTCTCAGCTTTTGGCATCTTTCCGGTTCATACCATAAAACTTGCCCACCCCGCAGTTCTTTTTCTGCTCGGGAAATCCGTTATTTATATCTTCAAGGAACCTTTGCGACGGTATGGGCAAAATGATATAGTTCCCACTTACCATGCTTTGCTATAAACTCCATCAAAATAACTCCTACCAACTCCATTTCCATTAAGCTATAACAGTTCTGATAAGTTCCCTGCACAAAGATAGCGAAAAATCAGGAAACATCTCATCAAATTCTTCTTCCTCCGATGCGTTCATCAATGCCCCCTTCTGTTATATCCGCATCATACGGATCTTGGCACCAGCCATCGAAAGCATTTTTGAAAACTCCACTTTTGTAACACCGGATTCAAGATAATCCTGATGCAGCTTTTTCCAGTCATTATGTGCTCTCATAGTCATTCCTCCATAGAAATGATTATGATAAAATTGGAGTATGATTACAATGTGTCATTTATGAGACGCTTACTTTCCCAGACTGTTTATTCCACATAATAATTTCTCCAATTTAACTGGAGTTCTAAATCTAAAGATATATATTCCCATCTTCAGGAATTAGTTCTTCAGAAGATAGGATTCTTTGAATTGTTTTAGGCATATCTAAGTATTCTTCTTTTTTATGATAAAGAGAATAATCTAGATCAAAGCGTACTGAATTATAAATGCCTTCGATTTGGCCAACATATTTTCTCTCACTCTCTATTTTTTTTCGATACGAACAATCCGACTCCAAATCGATATAATACATTATCTTTTCTTTGAAATATGAATCATGTGAAATATCATATATAAGATTTACCCATTTATCGCAAAACCTAACTGACACTCCATTTTCATAATAAAATAAAACCATATACTTTTTTAGCACACAAGTAAATGGACCCAAAAGAGCGTTCATGATTTCAACTACTAAAAAGCCATCTTCAGTCTCACCAATCAAACCTTCATACATTCTTTTTATGAATTGACCTATCTTATTTAGATGCTCTCCTATATCACTATTTACAATTGATAAATTGGATAATTCAAGCCTCTGCATATCTAATTCAAGATAGGAACTAAATAATTCCATTTTTTCTTTAATATCGCCAAAGTCCCTTTGTAATACATATTGTCTGAATTCGTCCATGTTGGCGGATATATACTCTAATCCAGATATCGTTCTCCTAAAACCCTCATATGACATTGATTGTATTTGATTTAGAACCGCATTACCACTCCACCCCAAATCCATAAGCAACTGTAGCCTATTTTGAGAATCAAGCATTGCATTTTCAAGCTCAGATACCTTAATCTCAGTGTCAACCAGTTTCTTATCATCCGTAAACATGTCTTTTAGTTCATCTAAAGTGAATGATAAAGGATTAGCCATATCCAGCATCGTTCCATCAGATCTTCTAATCCCTCCGGTGCTAATTGCTGCTTGACCGTTGTTTAACGCTTTTTCAGCTTCTGGGTCATGAGAATATAAATATATTCTTTGGCTATGTCTATCAAAGTCCTTCATTCTTCCTAATCCTTTCATACACTGCTGCTGTTGTAATTAGCGCGTAATAAAGAGCCATATATTCTATACTCTCGTTATAAAAGTGCCTTTCTTGCTTTATCAAATCCGAAGAAGTTGCATTCGTTGCTACAATATAATCTTTAACCTCTCGGTAAGGTATTGCTCCAGTAAATATCGTATATAGCCCACTATGCGCTTCTTTATAGTGTTCTCCGGTTTCTTTATCTCTCAAAGCAGTATTGTATAATATGTTCAATGCTTTCTTTAACCAAATGCAACGCTCCGGATACGATACTATCAAAGCAATTTCACCTGACACACTATTCTCTGCAATTGGCTTAAACAAACTAGAAATTAGCCAATTAAGATCAACCAAGGTATCAAACAAAAAATCCTTATCCACATCTATCCTTTTTGAATTATCATCATTCAGTTTGCTGATATTATGCACAAATCTATCATACAATTTTCTTGTATCTCTATTAAAATTCTCATAACAAACAAGCCCTTCATCCAATAAGACAGATTTAGAAGCTATTATTATATTTCCTTGTCCAAGAATATTATCGCAACCATTAAACCCTTGTTTAGCAGCATTAAAAAGATCTTTTTTCGTTTTATATATATCGCTAAAGATAGCTATATCGGTATCTTCACAGTTTTCAATGCAGTATTCTAAATAGCTCTCTGTCAACACTCCTACTCCTCTCATTAAGTAATAGTACTCTCTGTTGAAACCTCTATAAAAATCAGTATTTATATTCATCTAGCATATATCCGAGCTTTCTCTCCACCTCAACAACATATTTAAGGCACTCCTCTGCAGCTATCGCATCGACAGATGATTTATGGGCAGCCTTATTCCTGTAGTCTTCTTTTATCTTATGTACAATTCTTATATGCTCTGCCACTTTGGATTGTAGACTGCCACAATTGCTCCACAAGCATTCTTTGGCATATTTTTCAAACTCTCTATATACATAATTATTTACTACATTCCCTTCCGGGTCCATACCAACCGTAAATCTTACTGACCCTAATGTATATTTCTCCATTGTTATTATCTCAGAACCATCCATAAGACTTCGGGGAATCCTATCCATGAGTCGGTTGCCATATTTCTTAGCCAAATAATCTGTATACTTCTTTAGATACCTATATGCCAATTCATATTCAACTGCTTTAGACACCTGTATACAAACGCCCGAAAAATCAAATATCTGATTATAATCCTTAAGATCATGAAAAATTATTTCAGCTGACAATAAGCATTTCTTAGAAAGATCACTTAATTTATCCCAAGAAGGCTTTCCCATATGTTCGATAATCGTTTTCCTATAATCTTTGACTAGCTCATCATTTTCAATTGCATCTTTCTGTAATTCCAACAAAAACGTCGAGCATTTATCGCTTATGACTTTAAAATCATCTTCATCAATCTTGCCGTCTATACTTCTTTTAATTTCCTCAATCAAGTCGTTAAATTGTTCATAGATGCGCGTCACATACGAATACTGATCCAAGTTCTTAGTAGACTCAGATTCACAATCCTCTCTTTTCACAATTCCTTTTTCTGAATCATAATCATATTTCGATATGAATTCCTTAATCCATGAGAATCTTCTTGTGGCATACTTTAGCTTTTCCGAAAGATATTCTTTTAAAGCATCATCACTGCAGTAAATATATACTCCTTTTTTCCCTCTAGAAAGGGCAACGTAATATCCTGCTAATACTTTCCTAGTCAATCCTTTTATCATATCGTCAAGTTCTGATTCATTTCTTAATTGCCCTCTCTTAATCTCATCTTCTACTTGAGTACTATCTTTCCTCAAAACCACTCTCTTAGCTTCTTTGTCGTATGTCAATCCATCAATTAACACACAAGCATAATCCAGCTCAACCCCTTGTACCAATCTAACACTAACCGCATAATTTGACAGATCATCATCCTTATACCATTTAGAAGCATACGGAGAATGTACCGTTATAACAGGCATAATAAAATTGTGCATATCGTATCCAATAGCTGGTTCTCCATATTTCATCGAGATGCTACTAATAGTATGGTAATAAACAATTGCTCTACAAAAATTTCCTTTCTTTTTTTCGTTGCTAATAATCTCTGGAATTGAATTTGGATCATTTACTAATTCAATCTTGTAGGTGTCCTTATCCCAATCATCATAATTACCTGTATCAGCAAGTTGAAGCTGATGGGTTAACCAATTAATACCACTTGCCTTACCTGAGAATCGAATATTACTGTTCAAATCATTTTTTCGAATTTCATACTTTATCTTTGGAGCATCTTCATATAAAGAATCCAGCAGGTTTTGTCCTAATCCACTTATACACTGAGCCATATCAAATAAAAACAGAAACGTCCTCGGCACTCCGTCATCTCTTGATACATAATGCTTCCAGAAATATATTCCAGTATTGTGTGATTCATCAATTATTATTAATTCATGATGGACTTCTTCCTTTTTGGACAGAAAAGCTTGAACGGTACTCACTCTTACTCTATCATTCATAGCGTCATTTTGTTCCATAGTTTTTTTTATCATTTCTACCATAAGTTTTGTTCCGCACAAAAAGAGAACATGATACCCCTTATCATATGCACTCTTCATTATGGATATTGCCAAAGTCGTTTTTCCCGTTCCTGGATATCCATTTACCACAAAAACATTCTTGGCTTTCTCTTGAATACTTGAAATAATATTGGCAGAAATATACTTCTGTTCCGCAAACAATCCATTATTTCTACTGTTTTCGTCGTTGTTCATTGATTGAATATACGCTTCTAGTCCAGCCGCACACAGCTGATCTTTATTATGAAGCAATTGCAAGACATACTTACCATCACTTGCATCAGAAAAAAGAGATAGTCTTTGCTGTAACTCTGCTTCTTCACCTTTAACAAATATCGGAACTTCGTCAATCAATGTCTGCTCATTTCTAAGCACATCTTTAGTATTAGTATCCTCGCACTCAAAAAGATAGACACAAGAATAGAACTGTATATTTTCCATACTCACCACAGATAAATTGTTTGTGAGATATCCCTTATAGCAGACTGATTGCATTGACGGATGTAAAAACTCTACTTCTTCTCCGTCATTATCGAAGCAATAAACTTCTTCTGCTTTTTTGTTTATTAGGCTTGTAAATGGTAATAATTCAATAAGATGAACCTGTAATTCACTATGAGCTATGCCAACAAGCAAAACTTCTACCCATTGGAAGTTACTATTTATAACATAATCAATTCTTATTCCTGCATCGTCGCTAATTCGCGAATCAATTAACATTTCTTTAAGAATTTGTGTTACATATTTCCAATAAGTCTTTGTTTTTGACTCCGTTTTTCTAGAAAAATGTTGTTCATATTCATCTGAAAAAAAGCTTGTTATTCTTCTGTTGCTAGCTGATTCAATAAAGTTTTTCACGCTGTTTTCATATAAAATCATACGGTCCCCACCTCTAAAACTGTCATAAATTGATATCAATTCGGCTTAATACACAGATATATTATACATAAAAATGCCCTACAATGACTGTGAGCGCATGTCATTGTAAGGCATTTTCGTAGGCATTCTCAAGCAACAAGTATTGCAATCCGCTTCTCATTTATACTTTCAGCCATCATTCTAAAGAGCTGTTGCCACGATATCCCTCAAATAAATAATTACAATTTCTTAACGGCTTCTATCTTCTCAACAGCCGACATAATTGCATTTGTATCATCTGGGAAGTACCACACTTTAAGCACCATGTTTTTTTCTTTTATCTTATTAACCAAATTTCTAATTTGAACCAGTGAAGTATTTCCGCGGTTCAAACAACTAGAATTACTGTCTAATATAATAGACCAACCTTCATTAGTTATAAGGTTTAGGCACTTATCATTAAATGTTAAATGTCCAATCATCTTATTCAGGCTAATCAAAAAACCGTCTTCACCATAATCTCTTCCCAAAAACTTCATGCCTTTTCCGTTATAGAAAGCTCCAATATTCTCATATTTCCCACAAAATAGAAGTATGTATTCGTCATTCTTATCTTGTATAAACTCTCTTTCATTAAAAAAGCCATTTTTTTCATGATAAAAAACCGCTCCTTGTAACAAACGATTTTTATGCTCAACTGCTTCTTGCTTAACTAAGGAACCGTAGCCCATACTAAAATTTGATTGATTATCTTTTACATCTGATTCTTTCTTTTCATGATTTATGCTATTTTTTACATAATCACTTATATGTTTATATTCTAACGAATCATGATTTTGTATATGATTGCTGCTTTTTTCGACTATACTTTTTGTCTTCGTCCTTTCTTCTATCCTTTCATCATATCCAGGATGATAACTTCCAGGAGAACTGTGCCTGGTTTTTCTTCTATGCGCATCATCAATATTCTTCTTGTCTCTAAACTTCATTTGCTTAGGCCAATAATCTGGATAATTTGCCATAGTATCACCACTCACCTTGATTCTTCATCAATTTGAATATCGATCAGAATAAAAAAGCATAGAGATCCCCATGCATTTCTATTATATCATTATCGTCATTAACCCTGCATATTAATTCTTAGCAATGATATTATCAATATTACTTTACACTTTTACTTCACCAAATTGGTTATGCAACATCTTGTAATGATAAATAGTATTGTTTTCTCTTTTGGAGAGGTGGGAGTGTTGATTGTCAAGCAAAATTGACTCACGGGGGTAGCGGTCCAAGACTCTGTTCGCACCCCCACTGGGTCAATTTTACTTGACAATCAACAGAAGAACAGCTGTAAAATCAGCTTACCGTCATATTCAGCAGCACGTTCTTCTAATAATCTATACATACTCCATTCCAGCACTTATATTTTTCATCGTTTCTTGCAATTCGCTACGTGTCACATTTTTATTTTTTCTCAGATAACTAAGTACATTCAGTCTCTGCTTGTCCGTTTTCATTATCGTTAATGCACTTGCAATAAAATCTTTGTCATCACATATTTCTGCAATTGCCTTTACGAATGTCTCCTGAAACATAATATCATTATGTACTGTGCTGAGAATGCCATTCTCCCGCCTATGTTTTATAAAACCGCACAATTCTATCATTGGCATAGCAGCAGCACCAATTTCATCTTTTTCCGCTTCTGTCAACACTTCATTACATTCATCTTCGAACGCCAACCATTCATCCTCTGTTTTAAGATTCTTCATTCTGGCAATAAATTCTTCTCTTGTCATAAATCCCTTTCACCAAATTATCTTTGTGCCTTCAAAAGTCCACCAAATAAATCCCCACTCCAATCTGCTTAAACGACCCTTTCTGCGAGATCTGCGTTATCTTGGCCTTGAGAAGCTTCCCCGCGTCCATGAGCCGTGCAAAAACAATATTGTCCTTCTCAGGAACATATCCAAGCTTCTTCTTGTCCTCATTCAGTATAAGGATGGCATTACTGTCGAACTTATTATCCTCGCGCTGCAAAGTAAGCACATCCCCAACCTTGATAGCATCCAGAACCGTGCTGTCCTCAAGATGCGTAGTTCCCGCTATATATGAATCAAAAAGATGAATTTCCCTGATAAGGGGTTTTATGATATCGCCGAGCTCATGACTTTCAATAGCGGCAACGGCACTTTCTTTTTTCTCTACTATTTCATTTGCCATGTTATCTTCACCCCGCTTCCCAGGATTACTTCAAGAGCATCATCGAGCTGATCACTGTATTTCTCATACGACTGCAGCTCTTCCTTAAGCTCCTCTTTTTTAGAATCCACTGCGTCCGCATCGGTCAAAATAAATTTATATTGATAAGGATCTGTCTCTGTGATCTTCGTAATTTCTTCCTCTATCGCCTTTATCTTCTCATCCAGATTCGGAATATCTATAACGCCGCTACAAGCGCCAAGATTCTCAAGCGCCTTTGCGACAAGCACTTCCAATTCCCTGAGTTCCTTAAGATTATTACAATCGTAACAGACTACGACTCTATTCCAGAGATCCATAAGCTCCTCAGAACCAGCCACAGACGGATTGATATCGGGATGAATCTTCTTTACAAGACGATGATAAATGCGCTTTATCTCCAGCGCATCCTTCTCCGTGATATTCCAGTCTTTCAATGAAGAATCATGCTCTTTTACCATATCATCGAGCTGCGCCTTAAATTCAGCCATTTCCCTTTCCAGATATTCCTGCATCTGCTTCTGGTCAACAACTTTTCCGTGATTTAGCGCCGCCTGGCAATACTCAATCGTCTTCTTTTTCTGTATGCACTCTATCTTCTTACGGAACACCTCCAGAATAAGGTCGCCAAATTCCCTGACATACGCTCTGTGATACTGAAAAGCCTCCTTCCTCAGATTATCCCTTCTCGTAATCAGCTCTTCGTATCTCGCATATGAAGTATTCTCGCCTCTGATCATCTCACCCATTAGCAACCACCTCAAATCCGTAAAGCTCGTCATAGACAGATGTAAGTTTCACGCCGTCTGCCATAGCATCCTTAAAGAAATCATCTCTTGAGTGATACCACTTGTCACCAAAGCAAACTACGCACTCATCGCCTTCCATCACCGATTCAAGCTGCAGTTCCTTTTCATTGTAAAAAAATCTGATCTTGTGCGGAGACTTAAGAAGATAATACATGTCATAGAAATCAAACGTCTCTTCATCAAATTCGATAAGCTCATACAAGTCGTCGATCAGCCATTTCATTATGTTGAGATTCCCAAAGAACGCATTATACCTTATCCTCTGAGCCAGCCAGTCCTTTGCTCTAAGATAAAGACCTATTGCCTCATCAAAGTCGCCTTCTTTAACCTTGATCTTCGCAAGCCTTGTATATACCTCCGGTATCGGGTCAAAAACATTTGTGCACTCCTGCACATCTTTATAAAGCTTTTTTACAATCTCCTCATACTTCTTCTCATCCTTCTCAACGTAATAGCCATTCTTGTACATGTCGGCAACCTTGTACGTTGCAACAGGATTCCCTTTATCCATCAGATTGGAAAAATACTCAAAAGCCTTCTTGTAATCCCGCTCCCCGGTCCTGCCATAGTACCAGATATATCCTAGACACTCATATGCCGCATCATGATCCATAGACGCCGCCATTTCATAATACTTAAGCGCCAG
>JAEEGK010033403.1_pt1 | contig 10008 bp, 10 predicted proteins | sample 8958771 | NCBI WGS metagenome assembly JAEEGK01 (sample SAMN16246547, study PRJNA631951) | gut metagenome | biome: gut microbiome; feature: rumen; material: SC-attached | host: Bos | place: Iran: Karaj | collected 2018-10 | reverse complement strand
GGCAATCATATCCACTCCGCGCTCCAAAGCGCGGTCCACGCTGGCCGTCGGAGACATCTCGAGGTCGCCGCACGGCGAAAGCACCGTGTGGATATGCAAATCAGATTTGAACCCCGTCAACGGCATATCCATAATTATTGATATTCCCCAACCTCAAAATAGACTTCGGTCCCTTGAGGAATTTCAAGTCCATTGGATAATTCGATAAAATTAGTTGCTCGAAATGATAGATTAGAACCTTGCGGAATGGTTGTGGCACCACTTAATTTAATTGAACGTTTTAGGGCAAAATCATATACGTTAAAATCAGAGATATCTACAACATCGTTGTAAATATCACATCGCATTTCTGCAACCTTAACATTTTTTATATACATATATCCAGGATAGATTGTACCGTGTTCGTCTGAATCTCGAGTGCTGCGCGCAAGATTTACAATTAACTCCATTGGACTATGCATGCCTATACCTTCAATATTATTTTTCTCCACTCGAATTATTTTATCATCAACAAACCAAATAATCCTACTCTTTGTCCATTCTACTGCATATTTATGATATGAATGAATATTGTCTACATAAGTATATTTTATTGTGTCATGTAATTCATGGTAATTAACAGGTGATTCAAAATTCCAATGAAGATTGGTAGTAATTGCATTTTCAAGCCCCTGGAAAACTTCAAAAATGTCTATCTCATGGTATCCGTTTTGAATATTTCGAACATATAACCAAAATGCAGGGAAAAATTGATAACCCATGGGCATTTTTGTTGTGACTTCAAAATATCCATATTTAAATACTTGGCAACTCTGTATTATTCCAGATTTGTAATAATGTTTTCCGCCAGGGTATACACATGGGCCACTCCCAGGATGAGGAAAACCTTCTGGCACTTTTTCCATTTTAAAGATAAGCCTTTTTCTTTGTGGAAATAATACCATAGAAGAGACATATGCATTATCATTCATATAAGCATAAGCATCCTCATCACTACCAGTCCCATGTACGTGATTATTGTGATACCATCTTGTAGTGTTTAGTGTTTCGAAATTATCATCAAAAACATTATCCCAACTGTGGTCATTTAATGGTGTTTGTGCCAACCCAATAATGGGAATACCGAACAAAAAAAAGATAGAAAACACACGCAAGTGCTTAAAAACTAATACTCCCATGATTGATATTCATATTTTTTTAGACGATAGTCTCCTTCTCCCGTAGCCCCTTGCGAGGAATGGCTTCTTTTGATACGCAAACTATCATAAAAAAAGGAACCTGATAGATTTTGTCCAAATGCTTCTTCGTAAGGACTTATAATACCATTTTTGTTACATCTAAAAGAAAAAACGCTGCCATAACGCATCGGAATCACATACATGATATCATTCTTATGTGAACTCTTAACCACAGCCACATGACAATTAATGGTTGTATCTTGTGTGTAGGTGGTATCACCAGCCAAACGCCATGAAATACTATGCAATGTGCCAACATATTCACCTGTCCAGGCATCACGATAATCAATACCCTCCTTTTCCGAGCAGGAAAAGAGAGCAGATAGCGCAACGACGGCGATGATTATTACTTCTGTTTTACTCATAAATATTTATTTTCTATCGTTTAACAGTCCTTCCACTTTTGTACGCAACTGTTCAATTTGAAGCTGTTGTTCTTTTACACATTCTATCAATACAGCAATTAAATCCATATAAGCAACAGCATATGTAGAATCTTTCATAATGCGTACCAACTATGGATGATACTCAAAAACATCTTGACCAATTAAACCATAACGTATACGATCTGGTTCCGTTTTGAATTCAAACCGATACCCTTGTATGGACTTAAGAAATTTTAATGGTTCTCTTATTGGGGTAATGTTTTGTTTTAAATATTTATCAGACCCGAAATAGCCTCCTGTTTGAGTCCACAAATAGCCCTGCGCACTAAAAAAAGACACATCTGTCCCGTTAAGATTCAAATTATATGCACATGCATATGGATTGTTAACAATTGTTTGAATGCCTTTTTCCCATGAATTAATTTGTGCAAAAATATCGATATGTCCATCGGGATATATTTTAACTTGGGCGTTCGATGGTATTGTTAATACAATCAGGAAAAACAGAAAAAATAATTTGGATTTCATTCCTTTAATTTATCAGTGACATTATTAACGGTTCAGCAACTGATAGATTTTACCCACCGTCTCGTAGGTTTGCATCTCGGTGGAGAGGAACGGGATGCCCTCCTCGTTGCTCTGCTCCACGGTGTCCTCGCTGGCTGTGAGGCCTTTGACGAGGATGACGCAGGCCAACTCTTTCAGCGAGGCGATGGCCATTACATTCTTGTGGGTCTGCAGCGTCACCCAGACATTGCCCATCTCGGCATTGCCCATCACGTCGCTCAGCAGGTCGCTGACATAGCATCCGTCAATGTCGCGGTCCAGGCCGCTCTCACCACTTAACACTTTGAGGTTCAACTTCTCTACAAGTTCTCTTACTTTCATATTTCTTAGTTTTTATTGTCTGTTACAAAATGCAAAAATACACAAAAAACACAATATGGCAAATAATATTTTTTTTAATAAGAAAAAAGTTGTATTTTTGCACTTTCAATTGTCACAGACAGAAAACAAACACGAATGAAACGGCTGCTCATAACAACCACCCTCCTCCTATCCATGGCGATACAAGGATTTGCTCAGCCCGGTCCCATTCGTATGCATCTCGAGGAAGTGGTGAAAGACGCCGTAGAACGCCAACGCATCAAAGGTGGGCATTTTTATGCCAAAAGTCCCATCGAGCGACGTTGGATTGCCGCATGGATTCAAAGCAATCCCAACCTCCGCCTTGTCGACAATGACGACCAGCCCCGATGGTATGATTTTGGCCGTCCAAGAGCTCCCCGCGGCTTTCGGTTCGATATCGTCACAGGCTCTGACGTCGGCGCCATCACCATGCTCAACAAGAAACTCCGTGCCGCCATGCGCCGCGCTCTCTTATCCCCTGTCGCCGTGCCAGTAGGCAACCTCGACGACACCGTCATCCTCTGTCTCGTCGAGAAAGAACCCTATAATGCCGATAAGTTCGACCGTTGGCTTCGCCAACAATGCTCCGTCACCATTCCTTGGTGCCGACGATACGCCGATGGAACCGTTTCTTTCGCCTTCGTGGCCAAAGAGCAAGAAGACACCTTCCGCCGTCACAACCTCAACGACCTCCTCGATAACTTTCTCTATTCCACACTCCGGCCTTTAGCACCCAACCTCGCCGACTTCTCCTGGCATTCGCGAACAAACTTCATTTTCGAGACCCAGGGTGTGCGGCTCTCCGACAAAGGCTTTGACACCAACATGGCCGAAGGTATTGAATGTCTGTGGGTAAAGCACTACGACAAACTCTATCTTTGGGAAAGTGGCCTCTTGCGTGGAGTCTTCAGTCTCCACAACCTTCCCCACCTCAACGATACCTGGAGCGGCATCAAGAAAACCTCCAAGAACCTCCGTTCCCTTCCCTTCTCCGAAAAAGAATTCCGTACCATGCTCTCTCGTTGTGAGGATTCCATCTTTACCCTCCACCAGACACGCCTCGCGGCCTCGGGTATACCCGACACCCTTCTCCTTGCCCATTATTTCACCGTTTTCGGCAAATATGACACTCCCCACTCCCTCGACATCGAAAACGCCATCTTCACCCTCGCCAAAACCGACCTTGCTTGGGCGGCCTACTACCTCCACATCTACGACCCAATATATGCCCACCGATGGAATGAAATCGACGACCTCTCCTTCGCCATCGTCCATCGCGATCTTTCACATGCCCAAACATACAAAAACCTCTTTCCAAAAGGGAAACACACTGCCGAAGCCGACGAAATACTCACCCTCGAGAAAGCCTGTCGCGCCTACGATCGCGACATCTACCTCAACCTCTACCCAAACGGCACCTACCTCCAGCGCTTCGACCAATATATGGATTCCGAGGAGCAAAGACTCTCCTTCGCCGCCAACCAAATCTACAACCACTCCTCACTCCATGACATCGAGGAGACACTCCATTTCGCAGTCTACCCCTACATCAACCATTTCCCCAACGGACCCCACCTCGACCAGGTCAACGAGGCCTACTATTACGGCACTGCTCTGCAGAAAAAGACAGCATCTATCTACACCTCACGCTACCCCCTAAGAACTCCCCGCACCACACGGCTTCTCCGTCTCATCAGCTTTCAAAGCGAACAAAACAACCCCGAAAACGACCTCCAGCAGTACAAAAAACAACTCCACTGGATCCACCAGCAAATCCTTTCCCAACCATTCTCCAACTTCTTCACCCTCACAACGCTCGACAATGGCAGTTACCACCTCTCCTCTCTCCACATCTCACTGCCCGCCTCCTTGAAAAAGCGGCGATCCTGCGCCTACGAACGCCCCATGGCCACCCTCGTCACGTTCGACCGCTCATCCAACTCGTTCTTCATCGACGATGGTGCCACTCGCCGCTACTCCTCCGACTCTCCTTTCCTCACCCTCAAAAAATACCTCTCCGACGGCTACAACGAAGGCCGCGGCATCCTATATGAAGCCGAGCAGTGGTTACTCAACTCCTGCCCCGACATCCCTGTCAACCCTTGACCCTCGCTAATACCTTTCCTACTCATCGGAACAGGAAGCGGGAAAATGTTAAAAATACTGACCAAAAAGACATTCAACAATGAAGAAGATTTTATTTGTAACGGCGCTACTTTTGCTCATCGCAACCACCGCAAAGGCGCAGGAAAGCAACTATGCAAAGACCGATTTCGTCCCCGGCGACGAGATCATCTTCGACGACAACTTCGAGCACGAGAAACTCGGCGAGTTCCCCCTGCGTTGGGACCTCCTCGACGGCTACGCCGAGACAGCACAGCAGGATGGACGCAACGTGCTGGCGTTCACCGACAACGGACTGGGTCAGGTCATCCCCCTGATGAAGCAGAAATGGGATTGGCTGCCCGAAGTGTTCACCGTCGAGTTCGACCTCTACGTGGCCAAGCCGGGCGAGGTCGAAGATGAGACAACGCTCGACATGAGCATCTCTTTCGGCGACCGCGGCGACGAGAGCTACTACAACGCCGCGAGCTCCGTGCATTTCTGGTACCGCGAGGACGGCTCCTGCAACCTCTCGTGGACCCTGCTCAAACCCGACGGTAACAACCAGACGAGTGGCGAGAAGGTTCTGGGCCTCAACCCCGGCAACGGCGACTACCTCGAGAAGGACAACCCCCTCGTCGCCGGCCAATGGAACCACTTCGCCTTCTCGTTCAACAAGCGGGCTTTCAAGGGCTACGTGAACGGCGTCCGCCTCATCAACGTGCCCATAATGAAGGCCCCCGGCTACCTCTTCTTCGCCAGCAGTTCCTTCTACCGCCACACCGGGTTGAGCAACGTGCGCATCGCCCAGGGCGCCGTGCCCCTCTACGACCGCCTCGCCTCCGAAGGCAGGATCGTCACCTATGCCATCACCTTCGAAACCGGCAAGGCCGACCTCAAGCCCGAATCCCTCGTGGAGATCAACCGCGTGGCCAAGCTCATGCGCGAGCATGCCGACCTCAGCTTCGAGGTGCAGGGCCATTGCGACAACACCGGCTCCGACGCCGTCAACGACCCCCTGAGCCAGAAACGCGCCCAAGCCATCGTCGACGCCCTCGTGAATCAGGGCATCGACAAAAGCCGCCTCTCCGCTGTGGGCAAGGGCTCCCACTCCCCCATCGCCCCCAACACCTCCGAGGAGGGTCGCGCCAAAAACCGCCGCGTGGAATTCGTAAAGATGTAAGCCCATGAAAAGCACACCGAAAACATCCCCAACGACTGACGGCTTAGACACCCCCACCCTCCTTTTTGAGCTCCCCGCGGTTTCTGCCGAGATAGAATAACCCTCCTTCAACTTTCCTGTTATAAGGCAAGTAGCCGCAGCCGTACCCCCCTCCACTTTATGGACAGAGGCGAATGTCGTTCCTCTCTTTGCCCGGTGAAAACGAAGGGGTAAAACCGCATGGTTTGAGTGCGGTTTGGCAGGCCGGTTTTATGTACTGATATAGTCAATTATTTTTTTGTCATTGATTACTCCCTTCCACTGTTATTGCTCCATGTTCAATTATTGTTTCTGGATTTCCTCTACAGATGGCATCACACAAATTCTTCTAATTCTTGGATTTTCGGCGTCGACATAAATCCATGTACTATCATAAGATGTATCTTTTGTTTTTTCAACAGGAGATATCATCATTGATTCTATAATCTTATCGAAAACCTCCTTGTCTTCATTCGAGACATTGGAATACCCCAAAGAAAGGCGAAATCGACGATCCTTATTTACCCGAACAATTCCCACTCTTCGTTGAATATAACATATTGAATCGGGGAAAATATAGTGAACATCTCTCCAATATAGTCCTTCCGAATCTTTGCCCTCATTTTTTAGCAGAACCAACTCTTCCCCATTGGGGTTATATATGGCATCGGGCCTGTCTAACAGAAAGCTAAATCGCTGATGATAGACATCGTCCCCCAAAGACTTTATCCTTCCTGTATTAGGAATGTATTTTTGTTGAGAAAGGTATACATAACCTCCATTGGGGAATGTCACGTGTATTTCCATTGGCTGTCCGGACATGAGATACCATTCGATTTCCCTGTAATCACCTGGTATCTGAAGGGAAAACTCATAAGGTAGATACGAGAACCGTTGAGTTCTTATTGTTACATATTCAGGTTCGGGTAAACTTACCTGCGACATTGACAATAGTGCAGTAATAATCCAAATTCTAATCATGGTATATTAAAAGTAATTCGTGACTCATTGTCCGTGGTTTTGAGCGTGTACCAGCTGGGTTTGAAAAAGGTTTCTTTGTTGGCAATAGTTGGATTTGAATAATATGTGGTTCGGTAATTCGTATTTCCCATTTGACTTCTGATAACATTCACTCTGTATGCAGCTTGAAATTCACGCTTGTCATAACCATTTACTAGGCCCTCATCTACTATTACACCATTTATTTCTTCATACCTGTATGCCCAGCCATTTCCTGCATCATAGGCATGGGCGATTTCATCGGCAAGGTCTAAAGTGATATTCTTGTCCATACCATTAACACACATTTGTCCGCCACTTTCTGCCGAATTCCATTTAATATCACAGAAAAGACCAAGTCCAGTGCCTGGCATGTTGGTTTCTACATTAAAAAAAGCATCAGGGCTACCGTTGAGTTGACTGAGATAATTTTCAGTTACATAGGCATAGGATATTTCTACAACAATATCAGCGTCAACTAAGAAATCAAGCATCAACTTTCCTTCATCAGTCTGGTATATTTCGTTGAGTGATGTAATGGCTTGTTTTGAGAACTCCTCATATCCATCAGGAGACATTCCCACCGTGTATTGAAAACTATCGGCACCATTTATTATCCAAATATCCATACCGTCTGGGTCAATCAATCTCACGGGATTCCACATGCAATAGTTATAGGGAGAGATATTCGGGTACTTACCCGCCATCGGGTCAACAGAGAGCCACATGGTCGTCAGTTCGTGGTCCATGTACCTGGCACCGAAATAACCATACCCCGTTTCCTCGTCCTTCTCTTTCCCGGTGAAATGCGACAAGGAAAAACGCATGGAAATCGTGTGTTTTGATAGGTCGGTTTTATGTGCTTTTCGGCTCAATTTTGTATTCTTTTCTGTCGTGACAGGAACCGGTTTCCTGACCTACTTGTCTTTTCTCGTTGTATTATTATCTCATTTGAAAATAAAACAGAGTCCAACTTTTGGGGTTCACCTCAGTGCCAAACCCTTAGCCCATGGTCAATAATCACACCTCGGCGAAACATAATTACGCTCGTTTTGTAGTTTTACTGTAAAATGAGTATGCGACAGACGAATGACTCTGGGGTCATCAAACAATGGACTCAACTCTTTCGGAATATTATGAATACATATTTTCTGAGTTTTGGTTTTTTTTCGGAAGAGGCTACTTATCTCCGACTCGGAAAGATAGTTTGGCACCTGAACAAATACATAATATTCACCTGCCCGAATACATCCAAATGTATATTCTATATCCTTTTCACATGTGTATGAAGCACGGTATGCTCTCATGTAGTAATAATGACCCAATGATAAGTTAATGTGGGTACGGAGGTAAACATGAATATGGCTACTGTCCTGCTTCTCACATTGCAAAGCAAGGGTAAAGGAGTATCCTGCAGAGTCAGCGAATTTAGGTATTGCCTTCGCAACGAACGACTCGACGGAGTCTTGGATTACTTGATTAACGAAATCAAGTAATGGAACAGTCTCATAATAACCCTGAATAGATATAGAAGTGTCCCTTATATTATAAAAAGCGCCACTCTCAGGTATCATATTTTGAGAATGAACCCACATGGAAGTGGAAAACATTAATATTAATATTTGTATCTTTTTCATTTTATGTATTTTTATTCAATAACAAACTGGGAGAATATTCGGATACTCTCTCTTTAGAATTTCTCTGTATAGACCACTCTCTATAGCATCAAATATTCTTTCGTACTTCTTAATAATTGGAGCAAAATCATATCCCTGGCCACCAAAATCTAAAAATGAGGGGCATAGGGCAAGACTTTGTGCAAATAACTGATCCGTTTTGGACGGCATCCAACAAAGAATGCCGGGAGCAACTGGATGGTAGTGCCTCCAACTTTCCACGTTCTTTGAAGAATAATCATCTGGCTTCATTCTAATTTCATCAATCAATCCAGATGTTACCAAATCTGCAGACCCGTCTTTGAGATACATTATGTTCCATTCGAATTGAACACCATTTTCTTTCAACTTATCATAGATTTCGCGGGCTTGACTCGCATCATTAAATGAAATAATGGTTCTCAAATCATGATGGTCTATCCTATCATAGGATGTTTGACCAGAATACAACGTCGTTTCCTCCCCGTGTTCTATCTGAACGATGGACAAACCCGTTCGCTCAGTATTTTCATGGCGATATGACCCTCCGGCATCCAAATCAAAGACAATGGTTGTGTCCATTCCATTAGGGTCAACAACACGCACCGGATTCCACATGCAATAGCTATACGGCGATATATTTGGGTACATGTCTGCCATTGGGTCAACACTTAACCACATGGTCATCAGCTCGTGGTCCATATACCTTGCACCAAAGTAGCCATATCCCGTTTCCTCGTCGCGTTCTTTCCCGGTGAAAGATAACGATGAAAAAAGCCATGATGAGGTATGGTTTTTCTGTGCAGTTTTATGTGCCGGATGGTTCAACTGGCATTGGAGTTGTGCATGTCCAGACCTGTTTTATATATGGCGCTATGTGTCAAACAAATTTTACAATGCAATCGATACAGGTGACGCTTTCACCTACTTCGTCAATAAAAACATTGGCGGGATGCATGTCCTCCAAAGCAAGCCTTTCAGAAATATAGTTCACGCCATTGCCGTCACCATTGTCCCGGAACCCTTTTTGCATAACCATTTTGTCTATCTCTGCCTTGCTGGCAAGACGGAGGCAACGGATATAAGGTTGTGTCAGAATAATTCGTAATATCCCGTCGGTGTCACGCGTAAAACCGACAACACGCATCGCTGTTTCCGGGAAAAGAAAATTATGAAGTGCGATGGCGTCCAGGGCCTTCTGGGTAGTGGAATAGATGGAAGCGCGCTCTTTGACGACCGACGTGTCGCCTTCCCTATAGTAGACCTTTGCTTCCGCCCCCTGTGCAATCATGGGACCATAGTTGCGTACGATTATCTGTTCGGAGTCTTCTACCCATAGCTGTGCCGCTTTGGCCCACTGTTCAATGAGCTGTTCCTGAAGACTGTCTATTTGCCATCGGTTTGGGCGGATTCCTTCGCCGCCTGAAGCATCGCCACTTGTTCCAAGGCTTGCTGTCGCGTAGCTCGCGACGATGGACGCCCCAAGGAGAGGCGCACCTGCCGTGCAGAGTCCTGCA
>JAEEGK010033400.1_pt1 | contig 10009 bp, 5 predicted proteins | sample 8958771 | NCBI WGS metagenome assembly JAEEGK01 (sample SAMN16246547, study PRJNA631951) | gut metagenome | biome: gut microbiome; feature: rumen; material: SC-attached | host: Bos | place: Iran: Karaj | collected 2018-10 | reverse complement strand
ATAAATAATTATTTTATTTAATTATATTTTTTTAAAATATTATTATCTAATTTAAATAGAAAATCAATAAAATAAATATCAAATATGATTATTTTTAAATAAAAATGTATAATTTTTTTGAAGAATATGAAAAAAAAGAAATTATTGGAATAGGACCATATGGTATTGTATATAAAGGAGTTAATAAAAAAACTTGTGAAAATTATGCAATCAAAGAAATAAAAAAATCAAAAATAAATAATCATCTTTTAGAATTAATTAATATAAATTCCTTAAATTTAGAAAATATAGTTTCAATAAAGGAAATAAAAGAAGATGAAAACAATTATTATATAATAATGGAATTATGTTTATTTAATTTACAAACTTATATAACATATTATCAAATATTACTTTCAATTAATGAACTAAAAGATATTTTATTTCAATTAAATAAAATTTTGAAAAAAATTAATAATATTTATATCTTCAAAAATATAAAACCAACAAATATATTATTTTCAAGAGATAAATTTAATAATTTAATTGTAAAATTATCATTAGATGTTTTTCAATATAAAATCTCTAATATTTTTTTAAATAATTATTCACCTGAAATTCTAGAAAATAATTTATATAAAGAAAAAAGTGATATATGGAGTTTAGGAATAACAATTTATTTCATGTTATTTAAAGAATATCCTTTTAATGGAAATAATAAAGAAATTTTACTTCATCAAATTAAATCAAATAATATAACTTTAAAAAATACAAATAATTATATTTTAAATGATTTAATCACTAGAATGTTAATGATTGATGTGAATCGAAGAATTTCATGGGAAGATTATTTTAATCATCCTTTTTTTGAAAACAAAAATCAAAATAATTATATTACAATAGAAAAAATTAAAGAAAAAGAAAACTATAATTTTAATATTCAACTAATTTTTAATTATCAATTTCATAATAATTTTGTAAATTCAATTTCAATATTTCCATCGGGTAAAATAATTTCAGTTTCAAGTGATAAGTCAATTAAAATTTATAAAGAAAATTTTATAGTGGAACAAAATATTATAAATGCACATAATGATAGTATTTATTATGTATCTATTAAAGATGAAAATAATTTTGTAACATGTTCTAAAGATAAAAATATTAAAACTTGGAGAAAAAATGACAATTTATTTATAATTAATAAAATAATTTTAAAAGCTCATAATGATAATATAACGAAAGTAATTTATTATAAAGACAATTTAATTTCATGTTCATGGGATAAAAAAGTTAAAATTTGGGAAGAGAATAATAATAATAATTATCAATGTAATACAATATTAGTACATAATAGTTTAGTAACTTCAATTTTAATATTAGAAGATTTAAATTATTTAATTTCATGTTCAAATTCTAGAGTCAAATTTTGGAATTTGAATAATTATCAAAAGTTATTTTATATAAAAAATATATTTTGTGGTTGTTGGAATGCATTATGTAGATTAGATAAAGATAGAATAATTATTGGAGGAAATGATAATGAATATGGAATTACAATTATTTCAATAAAAGAAAAAAAAATTATTAATTCAGTAGAAAATAATTTTACATGTTGGGCAATTTGTTTTATTCCAAATATGAATATTATTTTATATGGAGGAATTAATAATAATTTATTTGTTTGTAGAAGTGATAATTATGAATTAATTCAAGAAATTCAAAATGCTCATGATGGTAATATTAGAGGGATTACTCAATTAAAAAATGGATTAATTGCTTCTTGTTCTGAGGATTGTAAGATTAAAGTTTGGAAAATTATAAAAAATTCAAAATCATTAATTTATTTTTGAAAAATAATATAATATTTATCTCTAAAATTGCTTTTTGGTTTGGATTTGAAAAATTTTGAAATTTAAAAATGAACCTTTTAAATTAATTAATTATTTAATCTATCTTTTAACAAAGGACATTAAAAATAAAAAAATTATTTGAAAAAATATTTAAATAAAAAAAAAATAAAAAAAATTATATTTTAATTTTTAAAAAATTTATAATATAATTAATTTTCAGGAATTACATTTGGTATATCTTCTTCATTATTTTTTTCTTCAAAATTTAATTCACTTTCATTAATATTATTTTCAGTATTTAAAGGTATAATATTTTGAGAAATAGTAATTGGAGGTAAAATTGAATTATCATTTAATTGTGATTTATCATTATTAGATATTATTAATGATTTATTCTCACTTTTTTTTTTAGAAAAACTTTTTACATTAGAATTTAATTCTAAATCTAATTTTCTTAATTTCATTTCTTTTGTTTTTTTTAATAAATCTCTTTGAGATTTTAATCTATTTTCTGAGCACATTTTTAAATATCTTTCTTGAAGAATTTTATGACTATTTTGCATTTTTTTTATTGATTCATTTTTTATTTCAATTGTACTTTTTAAAGTTTTTATTTCTGTTTTTAATCTTAAAATTTCATTTGATTCTTTTTCAAAATGTGAATTTTTTATATTTTTAATTTGATTTTGTTGTTCTTTTAATTCATTTTTTAATTCAACAATATCTGAAGTTTTCATTTCAATTTCATTTTTTTTCAATTGAAGAAAACTTTCATTTTCATTTATTTTTTCTTTTAATTTATCAATTACATTCTCTTGTTTAATTACAATATTTTCATATTGTTTTATTTTTTTATATGAATTATTAAGTGAATTATTTATTTGTTTAATTTGATTTTCAAGCTCAGCATTTTTTAAATTTTTATCACTTATTATTTTTAATTTTTCATCATTTTCTTTTAAATAATTCATTTCTTTTTTCCTAAATTCAATTAACATTTTATTTATTTCATCATCTAAAATTTTTTCATTATTAAATTTTAAATTTTGAATTTCTGAATTTTTTTTTATTTGAAATTCTTCATATTCTTCTTTTAACTTTAAATAATCATTATTGACTTTTTCATATAAACTTTTATCAATTAAATTCCCTATTTCATTTTCTTTGGTAGTAATTTGATTATTTTCTTCATTTTTTAAATCTTGAACAGATTCTTTTTCTAAATCTTCAAGATCATTTTCTTCTATTATTTCATCACCTAATTCTTTCAATCTTTCATTTTTTATTTTAATTTTATCTTGCATTTTAATCATTCTATCTTTTAAATCATTATTTTTTTTCTTTAATTCTTCTATTTCGGTTTTATATTTTTCTTCTAACTCTTTTTCTTTTTCCTTTATTTCATTATCATCAAATTGTTTTTTTAAGTTTTGAATTTGCTCATTTAATTGTTTTATTTCTTCATCTTTTGTTAAAATTTGTTTTTGTAATTCTTCTTTATCAGTCTATAAATATTAAAAATTTTTACCATTTCAGTTGTTTTTTGTTATTTATATAAAAAAATTAAAAAAAATAAATACAATTTTTTATTATAATTAAATAATATGAAAATTATTTTTAATTCAATTATATATTTCTTACTTTTTTTATGAAAGGAGATTTGAAAAATATTTTTAATATTAAAGATAATATTAAAAGGGCAATTCAATCAAAATTAAATCAAATAACAACTAAATTTGATACAAGTTCATATTTTGAAACAGATACTACATATAAAAAAAGAAATCATAAACATTCTTATTCATTATATGATAAACTTAAAAAAATAAATCAAAAAAATAATGAGATAGAAAATAATAAAATAAATTCAGAAAAAAATATAATTGATATTGGTTATTTAAGTCAAAGAGATATAATTCTTAATAAAAAAATAGATTTAAATATACATCTTCCTAAGGTTTTTTCATCAAGAAATTTTATTCACAATAAAAATAATTCAAAAAAATTATTAAATACTCAAGTTAAAGACTGCTATATTGACTCAAATATCATTAATTTAAGTCCTTCATTAAGTAAAAATGATATTAAATTTAAAACAAATGGAGATTTATTTCTCGAGAAATTAGAAAAAGAAAAAAAAACAAAAAAAAAATATATAAATTATACCCAAAAAAATATTCAAACATTTAATTATTCCATTTCTAAAAAATTTAATAGTTTTAGAAGAAATAATGATAATAATAATAAAAATACTAAATACTCTTCTTTAATTAATATTGAAAATAATAATTTTTCACCTTCATCAATATTAGTAAAAAATAAAAATAAAGATGATATTACTGAAATTGACTTTTCAAATGTTTTATCAAAAATATTTAGAATCATTAAGATTTACAATCAAAAAAATGATTATATGAAAGAAGAAAAGGTTATTTCATTGATACAAAATGAAATGATAGAATATTATAAAATTAAAAGAAAAAAAGAAATAATAGATGATGAAAAAAAGGGAAAAATTGAAGGATTTTCTAAAGATATATTTAATATATTCAAAAATAAAGATTTTTTATTAAATAAAATAGAAAAAGAAAATTTTTCAAATGATAAAAATGAAAAAATAGAAAATAGGAACAAAGAAATATATGAAGTTTTTGGAGAGGCATATGAAAAAAATAAATTAGCTGCTTTTGATAATTTATATCTTTCAAAATATTTTTCACCAAAGAAAACATATTATAATAAATTAAATAATTATGAAAATATTATTAGTTCAAATATTATAATAGATAAATATTTTAATGGCAATGATAATAATAAAAATTTAGAAAATAAAAATAGAAATAATACTTATTCACCTAACAATAAAAATCAAAAAAAGTATATTAAAATAAATCATCCAGTCCAAAAATTTATAGTTGAATCAAAAAATCAAAATGAAAAAACTAAAAATATAAAAAGAAAATTAAAACAATCAATTTCTTCTTCATTATCTGAATCTCAATCTTTTTCAGAGTCAGAATCAGAGTCTGAATCAAAATTAGAGTCTGAATCAAAATTGGAGTCAGAATCAAATTCAGAGTTTGAATCAAAATCAAAATCTGAATTTAAATTTGAATCAAAATCAAAATTAAAAATATTAGAAAAAAAAAATTCAAATATTAATAATGAAAATATATATCAATTCAATAAAGAAAAATCAGCTAATGATAATTCTGTTGAAGTAACTATTGATAATCTTATGCAAAATTATAAAATTGAAGATTTTAAGGATGAAAATAGGAGAAAGTCAGTTAGACATAAATCTTCTCCAATTATGATAAAAAGTAAAAATGATTTATTAAAAACAATAAAAATTAAAATTAAAGATAATAAAATATTGAAAAAAAATTATAAACTTAAGAATGATATTTCACCTTCTGAAAATAAAGATAATATAAATTATAATTCTAAAAAGCATTTAAAATCAACAAAAAAAAAGGATAAAAAAAATCAAAATAAGAATAAAATAGAAAAAATAAAACCACTAAATGAATCTAAATCTGAATCTGAATCAGAAAATTTAAATGAAATTGAAAATAATAATAAAAAAAATAAAAATAAAAGCAAAAAAGAAATTCAAATTAAAAAAATAAAAATTAAAAAAGAAATAATTGAAAATGAAAAAAGTATTATTGAAGAAGAAAAACCAAAAATAAAGAAAAAAAGTAAAAACACCTCAAAAAATAAAAAAACAAATTCAGAAAAAACTTCTAAAAAAAACAAAAATTATTCTAGAGAAAAAGAAAATTCAGAAAAAAATGAAAATGAAGATATAGAAATATATAATCAGAATAATTCAAATTCAAATCAAAATTCTGATTATAAAGAAAATAATAATATAATTGAAGAAGAAAAAGAAGAAGATAAACAACCAACAAATCAAACAGAAACTTATTTTGAATTAAATTCAAAAAATATAACCAAAAATATATATTCAAATAATTATAAATTAAAAAATAATCCAAATAAATTATTTACTTCACATCAAAAAAGTAAATCTGAAAATTTAAATAAAATGACATCAAATGAAGAAGAAAAAAAAGTTCCTGAACAAAAAGAAAAAACTTTAAAAAAATTTCCAGAATTTTTAAATCAAAAAGATGAAAAAAATGAAAATAATTTATTAAAAATTGAAGAAGTAAATAAATTTCCAAAAAATAAAAGATTATTTAAAAATGATAGTACAACTATAGGAGGATTAATGAATGCAATAAATAAAGAATCAAAAAAAAATTTGAATAAAACAAAAGCAAAATTAAGTTTTGGTCAATATAATTATGATGATAATAATAATGATAGTTCTAATTCAAATAGTCCAACATATAAACCTAGAAAAAAAATAAAATATGAAGGTAAAAAATTAAAAAGTTTAAATATAAATAGTTTAAACGCAATTGATAAAAATGAAATGGATCAAAGACATTTAATGCTTAAATTAAAAAGTGATTTAAATTATTATTTAAGTCAAAGTGATCAATGGAGTGAAAATGATAAAAATAAATTTTTACAGTTTAAAGAAAAAATTGACGTTTTAAATATTAGAGATATTCATAAATATATTGAAGAAATGGTTGGAATGAATGAACAAATTGAAGATATAAAAGAAATTAGAGAAATGGAGAAAAGAATTAATTTTTTTAAAGATAAATTAATTGATCAAATTACTTATAATAATAATAAAAGAGAATTTTTAGAAAGTAAAATAAAATGGAAAGATAATGTGTTTTAATAATGAAATTTTTTTTATTGGTTTTAATTAATTATAAATAAATTTATCATATCGTTCAATATATAAAATGAAAAAATAAAAAAAAATAGATTATTTTTATTTTCAATTTAATATTATTTATTAAATAAAATGCAAAAAGAATTTGATGAAACATTAAATAATGAAAATGGTGAGAAGTTATTAGAGTATTTAGATAATATTTCAAAAAATGAAAATGAAGAACAATATTTTATTGATAAAATACATAATTTAAAAAACATAGGAGTTAAAAATATTCTTTTTATTATTAAAATTTTAAGTACTTCAATTGATTTTGATTTTCAAAAAAAAAAAAATTTTTTTTCTAAACTCTTAGAAAAGATATTAACAATAATAATAAAAAATAAAGATAATGAATTTTTTTTTCAAACAATTCCTTCCTTAAGTATATTAATATTATCTACTTTTTTAAAATATTTAGAAAATGATAATAATGAAGAAAAAGAAAATATTTTAATTAATTTTATTGAAAAAAATTTATTAAAAATTATCCCTCTCTATGAAATTGGAAAAATTTTTATTTTTTATGAAGATGTTGATAAATTTAAAAATATCTATGAAAAAATAAAAAAGATTTATTCTAAAAATGAGAATATATCATATAATTCATATAATTCATTTTATGAAAAGTTTTATAAATATTTCAAACAAAAAAATTCAAAGAAAAAAAATTTTTCTTTTCAGAAAATAAATAAAAAAACATTTTCTTTAAATAAGAATGAAATAATTTTACCAGCCAAACCGATTCCAAAAGAGTATTTAATTTTTTATTTTGAATGTCATTTAATATCTTATTTTGAAGAAGATTATTTTTCATTTGGTTTGTCTAAAACAAATGATAAAAATAAAACTTTATTTATAAGTTATAATAATTCAGGTAAAATAAATACAGGTAAACAAAATTATAAATATACTCAACCATATAATAAAAATGATATTGTTGGATGTTTAATTAATAAAATAGAAAAGTCAATTTACTTTTTTAAAAATGGAGAACAAAAAATAAAAATTAATTATATTTTTAAAAAAGAAGAAGAATTATATCCTGGAATTTCAATAAGTAAATATGGTTATTTTAATATGCAATTAAATATTAATAATAATTATCCAAGTTATCCTTTTTGTTTCAATTTTCAAAAATATTTAGATGACTTTTTAAATAATTATTATGATTCAATAATACAAATTGATATTTATAACACAAATAATGAAAATGAATTATCAATTGAAAATAATTCAAAACTAGATTTATTAATTTGTGATTATATGTTATATAATGCATATTTAGATTCATATAATGAAATGAAAACTATTACTTATGGTAAAAAAGCAAAACATATGAATAATTTAAAAATTGAAATTAGAAAAAAAATAAGAGAATTATTAGAAGAAAAAAAATTCGATGAAATTAATGATTTGATTCAAAAAAATTTTACAAATTATGAAAGTAGTATTAAGATTTTAAATTTCTATAAAACTTATTATGAGATTTATAATGATTTTATGGATGATTATAATAAAAATTCTCCAGAAATAATTTCAAATTTAATTATAAATTTAAGACAAAAAATTATTTTTAATGAAAATTATTTAGATATTTATAAAAAATTATATAAAACTTCAACAGAAAAATTACTTCATAATGTTTTTAATCCTAAATTAGAAAATCAAGTTAATATTGATGCAATTAATAATTTTATAAATGAAACATTATCAAGTGATGAAATGTTTTCTAATATTAACTCTGAGATATTAAAATCTAATTATAGTATTTATTTAAATGAAATTGAATCAATTTTAAAAAATTTAATATTAGTTTTATGTAAAAATTTAGATTTAAATCCTATATCAGGTATTAATTTTATTTTAACTTATCCTAATTTTTTAAATGTATTAAATGAAAAATTAATAAAACTTGGATTATCATGTGAAGAAATTCAAATGGAGAAATTTTTTATAGAATATTTTGATAATTTAACTATATATGATAAATAATAAAAAATTAAAATTTTTCTATATAAATACTATAATATATATTGAAAAAAATTAGGAGTTAATTAATATAAATTTTTTAAAATATATTTAATTAAATTTATTATCAAATATATAAAATAATCAAGTATAATAGAAGAATATTCATATAAAACTTTTTTCAATATACATATATATATAAAAAGTTATTTATTTAATTATTATCTTTACCAAATAGTAAATAATAACAAAATAAATCATCAGAAATTTTTCCAACATTAATTCCAATATATTTACTATCTTTTCTAAAAATATTATTTCTTCTTTGAAACAATGAATTTGTATCATCAACAATTTGCAAAACTACAGATAATTCAGTATTAGAAGTCATAATATCATAATGAAAATTTAAAATTTTTATATTATTTTTTTTTTCCATTTCTTCATTTATTACTTTTAACGTTTTACTTAAATAAAATTCATTTGTACATTCATTAATTGATATTTTATTTTTTATTTCTGGAAAAGGAAAAGTCATTTCATTTCTTAAAATAAAAGAAGGAAGAGAAGATAATTTTTTTAAAAAATTCTGACATTGAATAAATAAATTTTTCCCTTTATATAATCTAATTTTATTTTTTTCATCAACTCTTATAAAAAATTCATTTTTATTACTAACATCAATATTTTGATAATATTTTTCTATTTTTGGGATTACACTTAAAGGATTTTTCCTTGAATTATTTATTTCTATTAACATTAAATTTCTTAATGATTCTAATAAAGATGATTTCTCACTAGAATTATAATCATTTATTCTTTGACTTTTTGATGATGATAATTTATTTTCATTTTTATTAAATGAAGAAATTAGCTCAAAAGGTTGATTTTTAATATTATTTTGGGAATATGACAAATTATAATTGTTGTTCAATAAATTTGAAATATCATTTTTTTGTTGTGAACTTATATAATTTAAATTTATGTTTGTATAATAATTATTATTTTGAATTGTTCCTTTTTTATTTATAGAATTATTAATTATTTGTTCATTTTCATTATTTTCTTTTTCATTTAAAATTACTTCTCCTTTTCGAGAGCAACATTGACATTCTCCCATTAACTAACAAAATTATTTAATTTTTAATTTTTATTAAATATTAAAAAAATAAAAAATTTAAAAAACAAATTCATAATTAAAAAAAAATTCCAATAAATTAAACAATTTAACATTTATTTTATTAAGATATATAATATAAATTATAAAAATATTTTTATTAATAAAAATTAATAATAGAAATAAGAATTGTTAAATATTTATAAAGATAATTATTTAAACAAATAAATAAAAATTTATAGAAAAGGTCACAAAAAAATAATTAATTTTTAATTAATACGTCAA
>JAEEGK010033399.1_pt1 | contig 10009 bp, 10 predicted proteins | sample 8958771 | NCBI WGS metagenome assembly JAEEGK01 (sample SAMN16246547, study PRJNA631951) | gut metagenome | biome: gut microbiome; feature: rumen; material: SC-attached | host: Bos | place: Iran: Karaj | collected 2018-10 | reverse complement strand
ATGTATTTTATTTAATTTTATTTTTAAAATTGTTTTAAATGGAATGATTTTAAAATAATGAATATATATTTTTATTATTTTAAAAATTAATATTTATAATATTCATTTATATAATTTAAAATTTTTAATATTATTTTTAGAACAAAGAATAAATTTTTCTTTTTTATTATAATTTATTATATCTTTATCTAAAATTGCTAAAATATTGTCATTAACACTAGAAACATTTTGGATTTTTTTTTCGAAATTTTCATTTCTTTTTTTTTTATTATTATTAGTAGTATTATTTTGAAATAATTTAGTAAATTGTTCATTTCTTTTAATAACCATATTTTTATCTAAAATTTTTAATTTATCTAATTTTTTTGGATTTAATCCAGCAATAAGACTATCTTGCATTTTATTTTTTTCAACATTCATTTTATCAATAACATCAATTTTATGTGATGAAGAATCAAATAATAATTTTGATTTTTTATATTTTTCATATACTTTTTCTTTAATTAAATTAAAAGAAAAATTTGCATCATTAATTCCTCTTACTGTTGAATCTTCTTCATTTTCAACATCTTTTAAAATTCTACTTTCTACTTTTTTTAAATATAATAAATCTTTCTGAAATTTGATTTCTCTATTATCCATTTTTTCAAGAAAATCAAGTTTTTTTTTAAAAGAATTATTAAACATAAAAGAATTTATTAATGGATATCTTTCTATCTTATTTGGATAATATGATTTAAATACTTCTTTTTGCTTTTTTTCATTTTTAAGACATATCATTGATTTACTTTGTTTATTTTTTTCTAATTTTTTTTTACTTAATTTTTTAGAAAATAATGTTTTTGATGAAACAGAACTTGAAAATGGTTTTTCTATTTTATCAAATAATGATTGTTTTCTATTAAAAAAATATAATTCTTCAGAATTTGTTTTATTATTAAATAATTTATAATCACTATTATTTGGTTTTATAAATTTTTTTATTTTTGATGCTAATTTTTGTTCAAAAACTTTTTTTTCATTTTTTTTCCTTTTTTCAGAAATAATATTTTTATCTAAAATTAAATTTTGATTATATTTATCTAATTTTTCCAAAGAATCTTTATCAATTTTATTAAAATTTAATCCTCTACTATTATGAACATATTTTTGATAATCTTTTGAAAGAAGATCATTATATAAAAGGAAAGTTTCTAACATATTTACTTTTTGTCTGGGACGATAATTTTCATTTTCTTTTTCATTTCTATTTATTGTATTAAAATTAAAATTAGATATAGTAATAGGTTTACCTGATTTATCTAATTGAATTTCATTTTCTAAAAAATTAGAAATTCTAGGATATTTTTCTAAATCATAAATAAGACCATAAGAAATTTTATTTAATTGTTTTAATCTTTCATAATCTAATTCTTTTTGTATTCTTTCTCTTTCAATTCTTTCAATTTCATTATCTCTGTTTCTTATTTTTTCCATTAAGAAATCATTATATTTAGAAGCTAAAATTTCTGTTCCTTGAATAATTTCATAAAATTTAGAATTTGATTCATGATAAAATTTAGATATAAACCAAGAAGCTTGTTTATAAGAATCAACAGCTTTTAATAATTGTCCTAAATTTTCATAGCAAATTCCCATAAAATATAAACTTAAATTAATATTTTGAATTATTTCTCTATAATTATGTCTTATTAGATAAGGTAAATTTGTTAAATTAATTCCTTTATCTGAATTATTTCTAATAAATAATTCTTTAATACATAATTTTAAACATAAAGTATTTAAATCAATTGCAGTATAATAAGAATTATCTTCAATTAATAAAGAAATTAATAATATTAATATTTTTTGATAAATATGATAAGTGTAAGGATCTTTACTTTTTTCAATGTATGTTTTTATCATTGAATGACTTAAAGATAAATAAGCTGTTGAATCTTGTGGTTGATTTTTTATTTTATGAAATTTTGCTAATAAATATAATCCTTCACAATAATTTTGAAGTAATTTTTCTTTTAATCCTTCATTACATTCTTCTAATAAAAACATTTGAATTATATCTTTAAAAAAAATTGTTATTTTTTGAAACATTTTCTCAAGTATTATACTATTTTTCATTTCTGGAGAATATAATATTGTTTTATTTCTATATTTATATGTTGATAATTTTTCATTTATTATTTTATAATAACATTTTATTTTTATATCAAAAAAAAGATAATTAAATGGTTGATCATCTAAAGTTTTTTCTTTTAATTCTATAAATTTTATTGCTTCTTTATATTGTTTGGAAAATAAATATAAATTTATTTTTTCTAAAATAAACTCTTCATCAAATTCCGAATCTTTTGTTCCTTGATTAGTTTTTAATCTTTGTGCTAATACACTTGCATTTAATGAATTAGTGAATTCATAATTAAATGTTGTGTCTAAATTTTGTTCTGAATTTTTATTATATTCGTTCATTATTATTTATTTTAATGAATAAATATTATTTTTTTTTAATTATTCATTAAAGTGTTTTTTTATATTATTTTTTAAATTTGAAAATAAAATTATAACTAAATTTTCAATTCAAACACTTTTTTATTATTTATGAAGATTATTTAAAAATAAATAAAATATATTTAAAAATATTATTCAAAAAATAAAACAAACTTAAAAAAAATATTGTAAAAAAAATTAAATAACTAAATAGCTATTTTAACTTTTATAATTTCTCATATTTGTACTTACATTTAAACAAATTATGATTTGTTTTAAAAATCATTCCATCAAAAATTTCATATTCTTCAGCAGCATATAGCCAAGTTCCATTAGTACTAAAATTATTATTTCCACCATCTTTTAAAAACCAAAATTTATTTTCTTTATTATAATTTAAAGTACAATGAATTCTTGATAATCTTTTATCTTCAATTGAAATTAAACAATCACAATCTCTTCCTATAAAAATTGGTTCAATAATATCATTATTAAAAATAAAAGGCTCATATTTTTCATTTCCTGAAAAAATTTTAATATTAATTTTATTTTCATCAATTGTAAATACTAAATAAGTTTCACCAATATTAACTAAGTAATTATCTTTAATTTTTAATTCATTAATTATTTTAATAAAAGTACCAAATCCAAAACCAAGATCTTGAATAAAATATTTATTGACATTAAATTCAATTTTAAAATGTCTTCCAATATATCTTTCATCATATTCTTCATCTTTTGGATTTATAATATAATCTATTTCATTATTACTATTATTTTTATTATAATCTTTAATAAAACCAAAATATGTAATTCCGTCTTTCTTATTTCTTAAAGAATTTTCTAATCCTTCATTATTAATATGTAATAAAAGTCCTTTTGGTAAAATCCAACTATTAATTACTTCTAAATCTAAAAATACTTTATTATTAATTATATTATTATTTCTTTTATTATCTGTATTTAATGGAGATTCTATAAAGATATCATTTGTATTTTTTAAAGTTATTGGAATTCCACTTTTTATATTTATATTCTTTGAAATTTTTGATATATTTGTATTTTTTGTTGGTTCTTCAATTTCTGTTGCAATTTTTGACATTCCTATATTTCGATTTTTAATTCCATTGGTTACTACTTCATTGTTATTTATGTTCTTTGTTGGATTAAAACAACACTAATATATAAAGAAATTATTTCAATTTTTACTGATTCAACTGTTCCCATTTTTTAATTTAATTTAATAATTATTTAATTTCTTTTTTATTTTTCTTTTCTGATGTTTCGAAAAAAAAACATTAAATAAAAAAATAATGTATGAATTTATTTCATCAAAAGGAATAGACCCGGAACAAGAATTTGATTTAATAGAATTAATAGGTCAAGGAAATTATGGAAGAGTATATAAAGTATTACATAAAAAGACAGGTAAAATATACGCAGCAAAAATATCAAATATTGTAACAAATAATGAAATAGAATCATTTAAAAAGGAAATAAACGTATTAAAACAATGTAATTCTCCATATATAGTTCACTATTATAATTCCTATATAAAAAATAATAAAATATGGATAATATTAGAATATTGTGATGGAGGATCATTATTAGAATTAATAAATATACTTCCAAAAGCATTAAATGAAGAACAAATAGCTTCGTTAATATATATGATATTAACAGGATTAAATTTCCTTCATGAAAATAAGAAAATACATAGAGATGTAAAAACAGGAAATATATTATTAACAAGAGAAGGAATAGTAAAATTAGGTGATTTTGGTGTTAGTACACAATTAATGCATAGTTTTTCAAAGAAAATATCAAAAATTGGAACTCCGTTTTATATGTCACCTGAAGTTATTATGCAAAATAAATATAATTATAAATGTGATATTTGGTCTCTTGGTATTACTGCTATTGAAATTGCTGAAGGAGAACCTCCTTTTTCTAAAACTAAAGCTTATTTGGTTCTTAAAAAAATTATCAGTCAACCTCCTAAAGGATTAAAATTAAAAGATAAATGGAGTAAAGATTTTAATGATTTTATTGAAAAATGCTTAATTTATGATCCTAATGAAAGACCTTCTGCTAAAGAATTATTAAAACATTCTTTTATTGTTAAAAATAATAAAGGCAACAAACTAATCAGCGAATTAATTAATAATTGTTTTGATGATTTAGTGTTTTATAGAAAGAAAATTTTAGAAGATTCAAATTATGAAGAAGAAGAAAATAATAATAGTATTATTTATAAGGATAATTCAAAAGATTATAATCCTGAAAATTATAATGATAATAATGGAAGTATGATAATTAAAGAAGGATGTGATACAATGATAAATTTAGAGAATAAAAAAAATTATGATTCTGAAGAAGAAAAAAATGAATTTAATCAAAGTGTTAATATTAAAGAAAGTTATGATGATAAAAATGAAAATCCTTTATTAAAAATGATTAATGAATATGGAGGAATGGATGGGTTAAGTTTTGAAATTAAAGATAATCCTGAAAATACTATTAAAGCTGAAGAAACTAAAATGAATGAAAATCATATTCAATATACTAAAAATAATAATATATATAATAATTGTATAAATATTAATAATGATAAATGTGAAATTGATGATATTATTAATGATCCTACTGTTAATCATTTAACTTATGATGAAATTAAAAATGAAATTTTTAAAATTGAAAATGAAATGAATGAAGAAATTAAAAAAATTAGAGATTTATATATGAACAAAATGGAAAAATATAAAAAATCATTGAAATTTTTAGATGAAAATCATTTTTTGAAAAATATGAGCGAATATCAAGATTTTAAAAAATTTGCTGATGAAATGAAAAAAAGAATAAATTATGAAGAAAATGATTTAAAACATGTAAATAAAGTAAGTTCTTCAAATTTAGGAAATAATTCAATTATTAAACCAAATCAAATTTATTATTATAATTATAAACATAATAATATTTCTTTGAAAGATAAAGGAAAATAATAAATAAATATTGAATTAATATATTTATTGATGTAAATAGATAATTAAAACATTAAATTAAATTACAATAACTCTTTTATAATTTATAATATTTTCTTTTTAATAATAATTAAAAGAATCTTCTTTTTGTTTATTATTATTTGTTGAACTCCAATTATTTGATTTAAATATAAAATAAAATGATTATAAGAATCATCACCTTTAAATTTAAAATATCCTCCTTTAAATATATTATTTTTCTTATTTATAATTTCATCATTATCATTATTTTATTTTTACATGAAAAACAACCAAATTTAAATAAATTACCAAAATTTACAAAAAACTATATTTTAAATAAATAAGAAATATATTTTTCCAGATAATAAATCTTATTTTGATTTGTAAATATTTCATATTATTTCTTTTTCATCTTCGATTTTTAATATTATATAACCTCTTTGAAAAGTTTACTTTTGATTATCATCGAATAAACTATAAACACAAATACAATAGTGATTAAAGTTAAAAGTATCAATATCTAATAAACAATAATTTTTATTTTTAAATTTAATATTAATATAATAAAAATATAAATTGTTCATAATGTATTATATCAATTTCTTTATAGTGATTTGCATTTATTGTTGAAATTAAAAAAACATTCTTTATCATCATTTGTTAAATTAAAATTTTTATCATTGGTTTCTTTTGATGAAAAATCAAATAAATCTTTAGCATCTTTTTTTCTTGATTTAGATTCAATGTTTAATGAAATATTAAATTCTTTTTTATCCATTTATCATTTATTTACATTAAATATAAAAAATTAGAATTGAAATAAATAAAAATATTTCCTTAATATAACTGTAATTAACCAAATAAAAATAGAAAAGTGAATTTAAAATAATAAAATATTTTAAAAAGTCTTTATAAGAAAACAATTTTTTTTGATTTAAAGTTCCTTAACAATAGATAAACCCATTTTATTTAATTCTTCTTCATATAAACCTAATTCAACAATATATAATTCATGTAATCTAACTCTTCTTCTCAATTTAATTTCTTGATTAGTTAAAGTTAATTCATTTCTTATTCTTTTATCATTCATTTTTTTTGCATTTGAAACTGCATATTTTTGGTTTTTTTCAAACCAACCAGAATAAATTCCTAAATTTTTCATTTTTTGATCATATAATGCAGCATCTAACATTTTTTTATCTTGAATCACTCTTTGCTGAATTGAATAATCACTTCTCATTCCTTTGTTACTTTTTGTCATTTCCATTTTTTTATTTAATAATTTTTATTTTTATAAGTTTTTTTTCTGTTTATATATAATTATTTTCCATTTTTTTCTGGGTTGAATAATAATTTTTAAATCTTTTTTTATAATTAATATTTTAAAAATAATCTAATTTAGTTATTTATTATATTTTTCAAGTGTATTATTTTGTATTTTTAAAGTTATTCTTTTGTTTTTCTTTAAATCTATTTAATATTTAATCTGAAAAAAATTCATTTAAAATTTTAAAAAAATTAGCTTTTTTATTCATGATTTATAATTTCAGATTGTTAATTTCTATTTAATAATGGTAATTTCAAATTTACATTTTTTGTTTTATTTAATTGCCTCATTAATTTTTGTTAAAGAATTAATATTTTTTTTAAAAAAATTTATTATGAATTATCCTGAATTTGAAGATAATAATGATAAAGATGAATTTATAGCTCTAAAAGGAAAAAAATTGAATTTGGTAAGATTTTTTTTTTTTGTTGTGAAGTATACAAAAAATAAATATGTTATCATTATTTTTCATTAAATTAATATCTAACATTTGATGAACATTTATAGAAAAAATAAGTTTTTTCATTGTAATAAATTATTATATCCTTATGTTTTTTCATTATATTTACATATTGTTAACCCTATTTTAAACAGAATATTATTATGAAATAATTGACTTTCCTTTTTAGAAAAATGAATTATTAAAATTTAAAACTAACTTATTAAATTATACATTTTTCTTAACAATTTTATCTATAAAATATTAAATTTATTTATTTTTCATTTATTAAATTAAATATTTAAAACAAAAAATCTCTATAAATATTTTCAAATATAATTACAATTAATAATAATATATTTAATTTATAATATATTTTCCTATATATATTTGCTCAATATTTATTAAATTAAATTTATTATTTTCTTGTTTTTTAAATGGATTAATTATTAAGAAGGGTATATATTTCTCTATTTTATTTTCTTCTTCTATATAATTAAAGTCTTTTTCATATTTAATGATTAATTTTTGAATATCTTGAATTTTATAATTAAATAAATTTAGATTAACTTTAAAAATATTATGTCTTTTAATTTTTATATTTTCTAAAATATCTAAAGAAGTATCATATGAATATGGAAGTAAAATAGGAAAATAAATATATCCTATCCCACAACTGAAGAAAATTATAACAATAAAGTATAAAATGTTGTAAATCTCGTGATGAACTTTTTCTTTGATTGAATATAATAATGCAAAACATATCATTAATATCATAAATAAAATAGTTAATGAAAATATTTTATTGAATTTTATTTGAATTGTCTTTGCAATATCAGAGTATAATAATTGATCATTATGAATATTATTTTGAAAATTTTTTTTTAATTTATCTAATTTTTTCAATGTTCTAAATGTTAATAATGGAATTCCAAAAAATAAAAATAAAACAACTAAATAAAGTAAAGTTGATTCACTTAAAAAAGAATCTTTAAAATTTAATTCTAAATTCCCTGAAGTTTTAAATAATATTGTAAATAAAATTTCAAATGAAAATTCTAAATTTTCGCCTTTATAAGTTAAACCAAAAATAAAACTTGCTAAAATATATTGAGTTATTTTTTTAAAAAAAGTAAAAAAAGATAAAATTATTTTATATTTCCAATTATTTAAATCATTATTTTTATTTTGATAGTAAATATATAATTGATAAATTTTTATTATAATTGAAATTATTATAAAAGAATCAAAAATTAAAATTTGAGTATAAATAGAAATAAATGATTTATTTCTTAATTTATATTGTTTTATTATATTTAATAATAATTTAATAAACATTCCTAAAACTAAGAGAAAATAAATAATTTTATGAATTAAACTAATTTTTTTCTGAGATAAAAATTTTAATTGAAAATAATTTGGATTATCTAATTGATGCATTTTTATTTTTAATTGAAATAAATTATGAAATTCTATTATTTCAAAATCTTCTAATACATAATCTTTATTATTTAATTTAAATAATAAATAAGGAATATAATTTTCATAATAAAAATTCATTGTTTTATAAAATGTAAGTTTATAAATAATATGTGTTATATTTTTGTCTTTTATATGATAATTAAATACTTGAGATAACATTTCATTTTTATAAATTTGAAAAGAAGTCTTAAATGAATCTATTTTTAAAATATTTTGTGTTGAAGTATAGTAATGAAAACTTATGTAACCAAAAAGAATTAATGATTTTAAAAGTCTCATTATCATTTAAAATAAATTAATTAAAATTTTATTAAATAAATTTAATGAGAAAAAGAAACAAAAAATGAAATTTAATAGAAGAAATGATAAAATAAAAATCAATGATATATGATGGATTCTTATTAAATATTTTATCATAAATTCTCCTTTATTTATGATTTTTTTATTTTTATTTATTTTTCATTTTAAAGAAACTTATTTTTCTATATTTAACGTAATTAAATTAAATTACTTTTCATATTTTTTCAAAATTTTTATTATTAATAAAAAAGGAATAAATGTAATAAAATATTTTTCATATAATTTATTGATAATTTCAAATTTAATTTTATTAAATGATTCAAAAGAAAATTTATTATATAAGAGTTTTAATATATTTTGTTATTTATTATATTCAGAAAATAATTCAAAAAGAATAATTACCCTATTTGATGTGGTCCTGCCCCCCATTTTTTCATTTTTTCCAATTTTTGAGGGTGACTCACCACTTCAAAATTTCAAAAAAAAATAATTAAAATTACAAATTTATATATTTTTTATTCTATTGTATAATAACATTACTTATTCGTTCTTGTATTATTTGGTTTTTCCATTTTTTTAATGTTGATTTAAATTCAAAATAAAAAAAATCACTGATTTAAATTTAAAAAATACCTATTTTAATTTTTAATTCATTCACAAAAAAATTTTTTTTTGGGGGGCAAGACAATGTCAAATTATGTAAAAAAAAAAATAGATGTGGGAAATGAAAAAATGGGGGGCAGGACCACGTCAAATAAGGTATTTTAATAATGAAATATATATTTTAAAACAAATGAATCATCGAAATATAATTAAATTACATGATATAAAACAAACATTAAATAATTAGGTTTAGCACAAAGTATATTAGGAAGTCTAATAAATAAGATCTACATTTTTTAGCAAAAATGAGAAAAACAGAAAATACTCAAAGTTTTGGTTATGCTCTTATTAAAAAATTATTAATCACAGATA
>JAEEGK010033398.1_pt1 | contig 10009 bp, 8 predicted proteins | sample 8958771 | NCBI WGS metagenome assembly JAEEGK01 (sample SAMN16246547, study PRJNA631951) | gut metagenome | biome: gut microbiome; feature: rumen; material: SC-attached | host: Bos | place: Iran: Karaj | collected 2018-10 | reverse complement strand
TATCTAACCAACTTCTATTATTTTCTAAATTAGCAATTTGAAAACTTTCTTGAGTCATAGTGAACATCACTCTAACATGATTACCAAGAAAGATTCTAAAATTAATGTTGTTTCAAAATGATAAGATTGTTCACCGATTAAAATATAAAAATGAAGTTTAATTTCATATTTTTTTGGTTTTAAATTATTTATATTTTCATAATCAAACTTTTCTTCTTCATCCTCTCCATATAATTCTCTATCTTCTTTCATTAATTCTTCATATTCTTTTCTATTTCCTAATGTTTCTAATTGACTTAATTTTAAACTTATTTTGCTTTTTTTCTTTATTGTTTCACCTATTTTTTTTATTTATATATTTTTTTAATTTAATATTTTTTACCATTTAAATTTAAAGGTGTTGAATATGTTTTTGATCTTGGAAAATTAGAATTTTTATCATCTTCTATTTTTTCCTTTTCTTGTTTTTTTTCCATTATTACTTTTTTATTATAATATTTTTTTAATTTTTTTTATTTATGTTATTATTGTAATTTTTTTTTTTTAATATATTTGAAAAAAAAATAAAAAGTATAAAATTAATCAATATTTTAAATTTTTTTTATTTTTAAAAAATATGAAAATATATATATTTTTTTTTATATTTCCTTTTATCTTTTCAATTCAAGATTTAAAATTAAATGGTACTGACAGTAAAGAACAATTCAATGATTTTTTAAGTGTTGTTCTGAGAAAATCAGGAGTAGACGATGAAAAAATTAATAAATGCACACAGGATGATTCATCATTTTTCGAAAAATTTAGTGATGAATTTGAATTTACAGGAAAAAAATATGGAGATTTTGGTGATGAAGATTCGTGTATACAATCAAATTTATTATATTTTTTATATATATTAGATATAAAAAATGAATTAAATTCTCAATTAAACAATAGAACATTTAATGGAGATACTCTCAGAACAAAGGTGTTTTTGGATATTTCAAAATTTCCTGTTGGAATGTGTATATCTAAAGAATGTGTTGATGCTCTAATGTATTTAATGATTAGAAATTCAAATTATTTTAATGAAGTTCTCAATGATGTAATATTTGGAAATACTAAAATAATGTTAAAAGAAAAATTCAGAAAAGAAAATATATTTTATGATGTTTATAACAGTTCACTTTTAGAAAGTAGATTAGAATACAAATATTCTAATTATTATTATGAAATTAAAATCTTTATCTATGTATATTTTTTTCTTATGGTTTTATTCACTTTATTAAAAATGATTTTTTTCTTTTCAAATAATGATGAAATAATTGATGATAATAAAAAAAATAAATTTGATGATGAGCTAAATATTCAAAGTGACAATTCTTTAGATAGTGATGATTTTTCATCTATTTTTAATAAAAAAGATGATGAGCAATTTTTAATCCAACAGGATTTAATTAATAATAATTATTTTAGATTTTTTTCTATTTTTGATATTTTAATTAATTTGAAAAGTTTTATTTCTTTAAATAATTTATATTATAATGGTAATAATATTGAATTTATTGGATTTATTAGAATGATTGTAATTATTGGAATGATTTTTAGAAAAAATTTTGTAATTGCAACTAATATTTTTGTTCAAATAAATTTATTTGATTTTCGAATATATAAAACTTTATTATTTTCTTTAATTAAATTAACTGATTTTGATAATATTATTTGGATTATTTTAGATGGATGTATTTTTGGTTTTAAATTATTATCTTGTATTAAAACTTTTAAACAAAAGAATAAAAATACTAAAGAAATAATTTTCAGTAAATTTTTATTATATCTTATTCCTAAAATATTTATTTTCTTATTTATATATTTTTTTGGTTATATTTTTTTTTCTAATTCAACTAATGATATTACAGGTCTTGAATATTATTTAACAACAATTAAAGACTTAAAATGTTATAACAATCCTTCAATTATTTTTAATCCTTTTTTATATTATAAAAATGATGTTGATAAAGAATGCTTTTTTTTTACATATATATTTATAAATGAATTTTATGGAATTATTCTATTATTAATAATATTTTTTATATCTTTTAAATTTAAAAGTAAAATCTTTGATTCAATGATTTCTGTTCTAATGATAATAAATTTGTTTTCAGTTCAATTAACTAATTCAAGTTTTATTCCTAAAAACAATCCTATAACAATAAAATTATTTGAAGGTCAAAAATATACAGAAAAACAATTTCATTTATTTTTAAGTTTTTTTTTTTTAGGTTTTTTATTAGGTAATATCTTTTTTCATTTTCATGATTCAGTTTCTCGATATTCACTTTCAGGTCATATTGATTATATTCCTTTTTCTTTTACTAGAAAGATGATGATTCATATAAACAAAATTAATACTCTTTATAATATTATTGTTATTATTATTTGTTCTATAATTTTATTATTTATTAGTTCGATACCATATTTATTTAAAGATTATTATGGAATGGGAGTTAATGATTTTGCTTATAAACATCAATACAATACATTAATAGAAAGAATTCAAAAAATTGGATTTTATGAAAAAAGTATTTTTGCTATTTTCTTTAGTATTTTACTGGTTTGTTTAAAAATTCTTTGTGAAAATACATTTTTAACTTCTTTAATTCATTTAACTTTTTTTATTACTTTTGAAAAAATTAGAGTTTCATTTTTATGTTCTATTGAAATTATGATGATTTATTGTTATTCTGTTTTTCACTTTAATTATCTTATTTCTTATAACAATTTAATGTTTATTACTTTTGGATTATTTTTAATTTTATATGGTTTCAATTCAATGATGTATGTAATATTTGAATTAACATTCATAAAATTTGTGAAAGCAATAACAAATGGAAATAAAGATAAAAATTATCCTTTAATTATAGTCAATAATAGAAAAGAAGAAATGATTATATTATAATATTTAATTAAAATATTTATTTAAAAATTTTAAAAATGTTTTAACTTGAACTAGGTAAAATAAACAAATTAATTTATTAAATAACATAGAAATTAAAAATATATGATTTAGATTTAGTTTAAAATAGATAAAAATATAATTACAAATTTATTTAATTATCTTAATAGCTATGTGAGTTATATTTCTTTTTCTTCTATTATAAAGTTTTAATTGTCTCTTTATTATTTTTTTGATATTTCTGAACAATTATTTAATTAAAATTATTAATACTTTAACTTTATTTCTTTAATGATATTGGTATTTATAATTCATATTATAAACATAAAAAATCTTTTAAAAGTATAAATTATTTTAAAAAAAAATATATAAATATACTTTTCAATTATTTAAAATAAAAAGTAATTTATTTATTTGAAATTATAAAAAGCATTTTGAATAATAATTCAATAATTATTATATAATAATATAAATAAATAAAATAATTAAAAAATAATTTAATTTTTACTCTTCATGAATATTCACTTCATTATTATTTTTATTTTTTAACAAATTTTTTATTTCTCCTAACGTCTCTAAATTATTCTCACATATTTCTCTTATAACTCCATGTAATTTTTCATCATCCATTTTAGAAATTTTTTTTATTTTATCAAAAATATGATTTAAATTCCCAAAAATACTTTTAATTTCATCATTCTTATTAGCAATTTTAATAATATCACTTTTATCTTCATCATATAAAATTTCTTCAAACATCATTTTAGATAATTTTTTTCTTTTTGCCAAATTTCTAATATCTTTTAAATAATTAATAATAGCTTCAACATTATATCCTTTAACTTTTAATTTACTAAAATCAATATTTTCTAATTTATTTGAATCATCTTTATTTATAATAGCTCTCATCCAAACATCATCAACCACAAAATTTTTATCATCTTTATTTTTTTCTTTTTCTTCATTTCTATTATCATAATTAAATTCTTGTTTTAAATAATCTCTAAAATCAAATTTATTATCTAACCAACTTCTATTATTTTCTAAATTAGCAATTTGAAAACTTTCTTGAGTCATAGTGAACATCACTCTAACATGATTACCAAGAAAAACAACAAAAAGAATAAAGCCTAAAATTAAAGTAATAATAGGATGAGCTTCTAAAGTTGAAGACCATATATTTAATAATAAATCTCCTAAAGTTGCTGCAAATAAAGTTAAAAATCCTCCTTGAAAACCATCATACCATTTATCACTATTACAAAATATTATTATATGTAATAATGTAAATCCTGAAAATAATAACATAAATGTTATTAATAATCCTTTATATTCTTTTGTACTTTTACTTAATGTATTATAAAATAAAAAATAATTTTTATCACTTTGAAAATAATATGCTATTGATATATATGATATTATTGATGAAAAACCAAATAATAATTGATTTATGTTATTTAAAAATGGAATTATTATATATGACATTCCTCCTAAAAAATTAAATATTGCTGATATTAAAATAAAAATTAAAAATTTTGGAAATAAACTTAATACATCTTTTATTGATATTACATCCCATAAATCATTTCCTGAAGAAGCATAAATATTTTCAATTGATAATTTTTCTAAAAGATCAATATTTTTAATTTTCTTTTGAATATATAAAATAATTTTAAAAATTAATAAAAATTTATGAGATAAAGTAATTATTTGACAAATTGAAAAGATAATTAAAATTATACATAAAAAAGAATTAGAATTTGTAAAACCTTTTTTAATAACATCTTTAGTAGTTAATTTATTAGGACAATTATCAAAATAAAAAAGAGGAGTAAAACCAATTTTTGCAATTCTACTTGTATCATATGATAATATTATTGAAACTTCTTGACAAACATCATCTGTTAATCTATCATATTCATATTTTAATTCAATAGAAATTTCTTTTGTTAAAGAAAGAAAAGTTCTGATTTTTGTATAATCATGATTAAAATATTCTTTAATTGGATTTGTTTTATTATTTAAAATTTCAATTGAATAAGGTAAAGATTCATTTGTTTTATTATTTAAATTTTGAACATTTTTTCTATAAGTAAATTGTATTTTTAAATTACTTTCATTTTTATAATTAATATTATAAGCAAGTTTCTCATTAATATTAAAAGTAGTATTAATTAATTGTTCTATATGTTCCATTAAATTTGGTAAAGTGGTAAAATAATATGTTCTTGGATAATTATCATTTGGATCATTTGTTTCATGAAAAAAATAAAATGCTGATTGAATTGATCTTGCTTGTTGCATTAAATTATTTGAATTTTTATCTGTTTTTAATATTATTACTGTTATTATTAATGTTGATAATATATGAAAAAAAAATATATATGGTAATTTTCCCGTTTTATAAAATATTTCTAAATCGTTTAATATTAAATTATCTTTTAATTCATCATATTTTGATATATTTTCCTGATTTTCTTCAAATTGATCTTTTTCTAAATTTTCTTTCTCAGGATTCATTAATTTTTAAATATTTCAAATTATATTTTAATAAAAAAAATAAATAAAAATATTAATTTTCATTATATATTATTTTGAAGATATTTTTTAATAATATTTATATAATATAATTATTATAAAATTTATATATATTTTTTAAATTAAAAAATAGAAACGAAGAATATTGATAAATTATTAAAAGAAGAATATTTAATTATTACTTAATTATTTTATATAATACTTTATTAAGCTTATTTTTCTTTATTAGTCTATACATTACCTTCTTTTTTTCATTTGAAATATGTTTTAATTATTTTTAAATCTTCTTGATTAGAGTAAATTAAAATGAGAATTAAAAAAATGCTGAGAAAAATTAATTTTTTTCAAAAAAAAAATAAAATAAATAAATAAAATAAAATAAATAAATTAATTAAAAATCCAATTCGTATCTAAAAAAACATTTAAAAAGAATAAGTAAAAAAGAAAATGGCAGATATTCAAACAGAAAAAGCATTTCAAAAGCAAGAAGGATTAAACATAAGTAACAAATACATATTATTTGGTGACGAGCTTCCGAAAAAAAATGTATCGAAGAAGGTGAAAAATGCAGTAAAAAAGAGGAAAGCTAAAAGAATGAATGCAATAAGATATTTTAAAAAAGTAGGATTAGGATTTAACACACCAGCAGACGCAATTCAAGGAAATTATGTTGATAAAAAATGTCCTTTTACTGGAAAAGTTAGTATTAGAGGAAGAATTTTAAAAGGAATGGTTTTAAGTTGTGGAAAAATGAAAAATACTATCATTGTCAGAAGAGATTATTTACATTATGTCCAAAAATATAAAAGATATCAAAAAAATCACTCTAATATTCCAGCTCATTGCTCTCCTGCTTTTAAAAGAATCTCTGAAGGAGATATTGTCACTATTGGACAATGTAGACCTTTAAGTAAAACTGTCAGGTTTAATGTTCTTCATGTACAGTTTAATATGATTTTCGGAAGTGTTAAAAAACAATTTAAATTGTTTTAAATTACCTTCTGCTTTTAAAAAAAAAATTTTTTTCATATATTGGTTATGGATTAAATAAATTTAATAGAAATGGAAATTTTTTATTTATTTTTTTTTATTTTTAAATTAAAAAATCAAAAAAAATATAAAATAAAAGAAATAAACATTAATTTTTTGAATATCCATTAATATCAGAATACTATTTCTTATTATAAGGAGAGAATAATGCTTTGACACATCGTCTTCATAATTAAACATCTATTTCTTGTTTAAACTATTATTTCTCATATTATTATTACCAAATATCCTGTGTCTTTTAAGAAAGGAATATTTAAGCAAAAGAACTTTTTTTCATCACATTAAGTATTCTTACTTTATATCTTCATTTTTTTAATATTTTTTTTTGTTTCAATTAATTTTTTTAATTAATAATAAATTTTAATCTTTTAAATCTGTTTTTAAAAAAAAAAAAAATCTAAATTTATATTTTATCACAAATGTCTGCTCCTTTTTTTAATGATTCAAATCTTTTTACTACCTCTTCAAAAGATTTAAAATTAGGTGTAGATCCTTGTGTTAAAAATTCAATTAATGATTATATTTCAGCTTTTTCATCAAAATTTAACCAAAAAGATAAAATTTATGGTTTTTTACCAATTAAATTTCTAGAATCAGAAAATAAATATATTTTAGATACTTTCATGAAAAATATTTCAAATTTATCAAATGAAATATTTTATTATTATAAATCCAAAAGAAACTGTATTTTAAATAAAAATAAATTATATGAATTAAAGGAAATGTTCTTTGAAAATATTTCTTCTTGTCATCAAATAAATTATTTAAATAATAAATATATAAGTAAAGATCCATTAGATAAATTAATATTCCAAGAATCAAATTGGAAAATTTATGAACAAAGATTTTCAGAAGAAACATTATGTCAAAATTTAAATGATACAATAGCAATATTTCTAAGACCAAATCAAGAAAAAGATTTAAAAGAAAAATTAGAATTTGTAAAGAAAAAATATTCTGAATTAAATGATAAATTAAATGAAGAAGAAGAAGAAAATATTATAAAAGAACATTATGAATTAGGTATTATAAGAAATTTTGGATGTGATGAAAATTCATATAAGAAAACCGTTATTGTTAAAGACATTAATGATAATTATTTTAAAATTTTTTCTAAAGGAAATCCAAATGTCATTTTAAATTTATGTAAAAATGAAAGTATTCCTAAAAATATTTATGAAGTAATTAATCAATTTAAAAATCAAGGTAAAGTTATTATTGCTTTATCTGGAAAAATTATAAAAATGAATTATTTACAAAGTCAAATTATTGAAAGAAGTAAATGTGAAAATAATATGATATTTTTAGGATTAATTATTATTGAAAGAAATAAAAAAAGAAAAAGTGAATTCTTATAATTTTTTTTAATTTTTCCTATTTTTATTTTTTTGTTTTTTTTTATCTGTAGTTAGATTATCTATTTGTTTCATTTCCATATTTACTTGTTTTTATTATGTGAAAAATAATTTTTAATTGATTTTGTAAAACTATTTTCGAAACAAAGGATTTTAGATATGTTAAATATATTATTTAAATATATATCTTAAAATAAAGTGTAATAATATTAAAAATGAATAATTGAAAAAAACTTATAAAAAATAAAAAACAATATATAAAATAAGATTTTTCTTTTTCAAAAATTAAATCTGAAGACATAATAAAAGAAAGAAAATATTTGAAACCTTAATTTTATATATTTAGTTTACATCAATTCATTAGATTATCAAAAATAATAAAGTATTATTTTATTTTACTATTTTTTTACAATTATTTAAAATCTATATTATAATATAATTAAACTTCTATATTATTATAAAATATTATTTAAATTTAAATAGTTTCAAATTAATTAAATAAAAAAGTTATATAAAAAATAATGGATGATTCACAATTAATGACAGTTTATGAATGGATAGATTCCATTCCTTTAAGTCGAGAAAAAAAAAATATGACAAGAGATTTTAGTGATGGAGTATTAGCAGCAGAAATATTAAAACATTATTATCCAAAATTAGTTGAATTACATAATTATCCAAGTACATTTAATACAAAACAAAAATTATCTAATTGGAATACTTTATGTATAAAAGTTTTAAAAAAAATAAATTTCTCAATTTCTCAACAAGAAATAAATGATGTTATAAATTATAAACAAAATGCAATTGAAATGGTTTTATTTAGATTATATAATAAAATTGTTAAAAATGATTCTTCTGCTGGAAAATCTTTTTTTTTAAATAAAAATGAAAATGAAAAAGAAATTAAAAATGAAATAAAAAGTTTATAATTTTAATTCAAAGAATCATCATCATAACTGGATTCGCTTTTATCATCATCACTATCTTTATCCATATTTTGCTCGTTGTTATTATTACTTTTATTTTGATCATTATTATTAAGAGATTCAATTTTTTTCTTTTCTTCTTTCATCATTTTTTTCTTAAGTATTCTTTCTTTGGATCTTCTTTCTCTTTCTTCTTTATTTCTTATAGTTTTAATATTATCTTTTCTATTAGGTTCAAGCTTATTAATATCAGAATTAATATTAATATCATTTAGTAGACTTTCCAATTTATTAACTGACATTTTCTTTAAGTCATCTATTTTAAATTCATCTCCCACAAGTCTAATATGTCTATTTTTGGCCATATCTTGTAAACCTTCTTTAGTTAGATTTTGGGATTTTTCTAATATTTCTTCGACTAATTCATTTCCTCTTTTTGGTATATTTTGTTCATACTCACTTGTATCTATTAATTTCTTAAAATATTTATCTATTATATTTTTTTCATTATTTTTATTATTCCCTTCATTTTTATTATTAATGTTTTTCTTTTTTTTAATAAATTTTTCATCGTTAATTATCTTTTTAGGATGATTTTGTCTTTTATTTTTATATTTATTATTTTTATGTTCTTTTTCTTTCTTTAATTTATTTTTATTTAACTCAATACTACTTTTAAAAGAAAAAGAACTCCTATCATTACTTGCTTCGGATTCATCTGAGTCATCATTTATCACCCTTTTTTGCTTTTTACCTATATATTCGTTCACATTTTTTATTATATTTTCAAAGTTTATATTATTATTTATATTCTTCTCTTCCTCTTTCTTTTCTTCTTCAAATTCATCTTTTTGTATAAAACAATTATCGAGAAATTTCATATCTTCATTTATATCACGATCATCTCTTTCAACTGAAGAAATATCCATATATTCTGATAAAGGAATTACTTTTAAGTCTATTTTTGCCTTTTTACACTCAGCATTAAACTCTTTTATTTCTTCATCTGTGAGATATATATGAGGAAAATTGAAATTTTCTGCTGTTATTTCATAATTTTCATATTTTTTATTTTCTTTTTCTACTTTCTCTTGATATTTAGCAAATTCTTCTTCAATATTATACATATTTTATTATTTTTTTTGAGATTGGGGGAATTTATAAATTTTATTTAGAAATTTATAGTTAATATATTAATTATA
>JAEEGK010033396.1_pt1 | contig 10010 bp, 8 predicted proteins | sample 8958771 | NCBI WGS metagenome assembly JAEEGK01 (sample SAMN16246547, study PRJNA631951) | gut metagenome | biome: gut microbiome; feature: rumen; material: SC-attached | host: Bos | place: Iran: Karaj | collected 2018-10 | reverse complement strand
TCAGGATGCAGTCATGCTCGTCGCAGGCTTTCAGGACGCGGGCCAGCTCCAGATCCACTGATTCGACGGCGATTTCAGTGGCCGGCAGGCTGCCGGTGTGGCCCACCATGTCGCCGTTGGGGAAGTTGCAGCGGATGAAGCCGTACTTGCCGCTGCGGATGGCCTCGATGACCTTGTCGGCGATCTCGGTGGCCTTCATCCAGGGGCACTCGTCAAAGGAGCGCACGTCGCTGGGGATCTCGCAGTAGTCCTCCAGCTCCTCGGAGACCTTGCCGGAGCGGTTGCCGTTCCAGAAATAGGTCACGTGGCCATATTTTTGCGTCTCGGACACGGCATATTCCCGGATGCCGTTCGCGATCAAAAGCTCCGTCAGCGTATCTTTGATCTGGGGCGGATTGACAAGATAACGGCGCGGGATCTTGAGATCCCCATCATACTCAAGCATGCCGGCGTAGGTTACCTTCGGCACGATGCCGCGGTCAAACTTATCAAACGTCTCGTCCCCGTCGAAGGCCATGGAGATCTCCAGCGCACGGTCGCCGCGGAAGTTGAATAGGATCACGCCGTCCCCGTCTTCCATGGCGCCAACCGCCTTTCCGTCCCTGGCGATCACAAACGCAGGCAGGTCCTGGTCGATGGCCCCCGTCTCAGCCCGCAGGGTCTCGATGGCCTCAGCCGCGCTGCCAAACTGCCGGCCTTCCCCATGCACATGTACGTCCCAGCCCGCCTTGACCATGGGCCAGTTTGCCTGATAGCGGTCCATGGTGATGCACATGCGTCCGCCACCCGAGGCGATCTGCCCGTCAAAGCCGGCGTCATTTAAGCTCTCCAAAGTTTTTTCAAGCAAGTCCACATACTCCAAAGCACTGGTGGCAGGCACGTCGCGTCCGTCCAAAAGGATATGGATCCTGGCCTTCGAAACGCCCTCTTCCTTTGCCTTCGCCAGCATCGCAAGTAGATGATGAATGTTCGAGTGCACGTTGCCGTCGGACAAGAGCCCCAGGAAATGAAGCGTCTTGTTTCCTGCAGTCACGCCCTGCAGGAGTTCCTTCCAAGTCTTGCTCTGATAGATCATGCCGGATTCGATGGATTCATTAACCAGCTTCGCACCCTGGGAATAGATCTGGCCGCAGCCGAGGGCGTTGTGGCCCACTTCGCTGTTGCCCATGTCGTCATCCGAGGGAAGCCCCACTGCCGTGCCGTGTGCCTTGATGGCCAGCCAGGGACAGCTGTCCTTCAACTCGTCGAGGGTAGGCGTCGTCGCCTTTCTGACCATGTTGCCAAGCTCCTCCGGCGATTCTCCCACGCCGTCCATGATGACCAATACCACGGGTTTGTCCATCTCTTCCGCCTCCTTATTTCGTTAATTAAGTCACTTGAAAGTCAAAAATGATCACTCTGCCGTCAAAATACAGACCGTATACGTTCACAAATTTGACCGCGTCCTTCTTAAACTGCTCACAGGTAAGCCACGGCCCGTCTCCCAAGTCCTTCACGTCAAGCGCGTCGAACTCAATCGACGGCTCGCTGACTTCCTTCCACTCATATTTCTCCCGGAGCGCCGTTGCCGCTTCCTCCGTCAGGGTGATCACGCCGCGGTACCGCGGTTCGTGCGGACCTATGTCAAAATATTTTGCCGTCCAGACGATCTGCTCATACTCGATCTTCTCATATTCCGGAAAATCCTTGGTATAATGCTCGATCACGTAATCGTTCTCATACGTCTTCACGTTCTTGACCGGCTTGTTGTCACAGGCCGTCAGGCTGCAAAGCAATAGGGCAAATGCCGCAAACAGACAGATACGTTTCCGCAGGTTTCTCATCTCAATCCTCCTTTTACTTCCTTTTCCTGAATCTATTTTCAGTATAGGAGGTTTTGCGCCAAAATTCTTTGCCTGTTTTTTAATTCTTCTTAAATTATCCGGCATTAGTTCACGTCCACGCCTGCACTCCTTAGAATCGTCTCCAGGCGGTTGATGGCTTCCTTTACTCTTTTCCGAAGGCCGCTGATCCTGGTCTGCGCGTATACGTCCGGCACAATGCCGTCAATGCCAAAATCAAATGCCGTGCCCACCAGGCCAAGGCGCATGTAATTCCTGTTCACGTAATCCGTTTGATCCATCTCTCTTCTAAACTGCGAAAGATAACCCATCGCCTCGCGGATGTGGCCCTTCGCCGCCTCGATCCTAATGAGCTTAATGCTGGATACGACGTACATTCCGCCCACTATGTCAAAAACGCCCCAGAAAAAGGCGCCGTCCAAATCCCTCTTTGCCTGTCTAAGGCATGCAAGCGCCTTCTTTGAGGTCTCTATTACTCTTCTCTTTTCTGCGTCATTCTCGTTCAACGCACGATTCCATCCTTTCTTGCCATTTGCAGTACTTCCTCTTAACAGGATCATTATACCGAATGCGCGGTTCCACGTCAATTCACCCTTGACGGCGCGGCGCGAATAAACAAAGCCCTCTGGAAATCCAAAGGGCTTCACTTCTAGTTATTTCGTTCTTACGTAGAGCGTGGTAAGGTTTTGCTCCTCGCTGCCCTTGGTAAGGGTGCCGCTCTCCAGAATGGGAGGAACAATGTTTTCCAGAATGCTCCACATGGAGATAATGCTTCCGATCTCCCGCACGTTCGGAATGTCTTTCGGGGTCCTTTTTGCAAGGGACTCCGCCGCATCGTCCCGAAGCTTCGCGGTAATGGCGGCCATGGCGTCAATCTCCCCTGCCAATCCGTCCATGAGCTTAAAATAATCCTTCTCTGAGATTTCTGAGTAATTGGGGCAGATCTTGCCATCCTCAACGTGCACGATCCTCTTTTCAAGCATGTCGGAGAGGGTTTCCAGCTCCGTGGTCTCGCCCTGTCTCTCCTCACAGGCCAGCAGCACTTCCCTGGCTCCCTTTTCAAAGGGATTCACCACCTTTTCCGTCAAGCGCTTGTAATTCAAGGTCCTTAGGAATCCGTGGTTCAGCGAATACATGCCGTAGATTCCCGCCACCTCACTGGGAATGGCTCCGCGGGATCCCAGCACGTATCCCTTGCTTCCGTTCTCCAAAAGCGGGAACGTGAGATGCGTATTCATCTTTTCTTCCGAATTCTGGACGGCCTCCCAGGCAATCAAAAGAAGGATAAACCACCCCTTCGCATTTTCATCCTCCGGGTAGCAACGATAGTCCGTGTCTTTCAAAAGGTTCTTGCCCTTTTCAATGGCAGCCTTGACGACGTCAACATTTTCAAGGATTGCCGTCTTCGCCGCCCTGCTCACTTCCTCAAGAAATTCCCTGTTGTAAATGACAATGTTGCAGTGGTACTTTTGTCCCTTCTTTACGAGAAGCCCGTACTCTTCCAGTATTGTGACTTCCTCTTCCAGATACGGAACGGAAACACCCACCTCCATGCTCAGCTCTTCCATTGTTCTGGGACTGTCATATACGGCGAGCATGATGCTGCCCGGAAGCCTTCTCTCAAACAGCTCCCAATAACCTTCACTGGAATCTCCCCAGAAATTCATGGTAAATTTCTCAGGTGCGTAACTGTAAACTCCATATTCTCTCTGCATGTCCATACCTTTTCTAACCTTCTTTCTTCCCTCGAACAGATACTGCTTGACGTTGGTTACGGACATCTGCATGTTTTTCGCGATCACTTCGCAGCTTTCGCCGCGGATGCAATGGGCGATCATGATCTCGCGGTATTTCTCGCTCAGGAGCGACAGTTCCCTGCGAAGCGTTGAGATATCCTGCTGCCGGATGAACGCCTCCTCTGGCGTGATCTCATAGGTTCCGGCATAATCCTCAGGAATCTCCGTGGTTTCATGCTTTTTTGCCCGTCGCCAGTAATTCTTACAAAGATTTCCTGCCACCGCCCACACGTAACCATAGACGGCCTCATCGTTTTGCACCTTGGCGTAGGACCTGAGAAGCTCCAATACCACGTCGGACGCCACGTCCTCCGCCTCCGTCGCATTCCCGAGCCTTCGCACGCAAAACAGGTAAATCTTTTGCATGTTTTCCAGCACGATCTGTTCCATTTGTTCTTTTGTCATCTTGTTCCTCACTGCGCGCCATGCGCCGTGAAGCGCAAACGCCACTTGAAAGCTTTCATTAGCATAGTGGCAATTTATGAAAGCAGGTTAGGAAGATTAGAAAATTTTTTTCTTAGGCCGGCATCGTCAGGTCATACCAATCCGCTTCGTCCGTTACGACCCATTCCAGGCCGCGGCGGCGTTCGATCACAATGGAAGGATTTAGGTTGCCGATGGATGCGTTTGCATTCACCTTGGCGTCGTTGATGGCCCAGTTGTACCGGAAATAAAGATCCAATTCGTCAAGGATCTCCTCCTTGCTCCTTAGCTTACTCTTTTTCACGAGATCTTGAACGGAATTGCAGCTTTGCATGAGCCCTATCGCCTTGTCACAATCGCAGACCTTACTGGCGTCAGAAATATCCTTGACGAGTCCCAGGCACCAGCAAAGAGACCAGAACGCCTCATATGCCCAATCCATGTCAATGGCATCCTGCATGGAGTAGGTTCCGTCAATAATGCGCTTTTCCTTGGAATTAAGCTGGTCCATGACGCCAAGCCGCTCCAGGATCGGCTTAAAATAGTTGAGTCCTTCCTCGTAATTATTGTTTCCAATGTCGCAGGCGATCTGGATGACGTAAAAGCAGGCCATCGCCCTTTTACAGATGGCTTCCGTCTCCTTTAACGTAACGCTCTCGTCTTCCCAGCGCGTCATCACTTTTTCTCCAACGGAAATGCCTCGCTTGCCCACCAGTCGGTTGTTCTTCTCCCGGCGCTCTTTTTGCTTCTTGGTCTCGGGAAGCTCTAAATTTTTCAGGCAGGGGTGACCTCCCTCCATGTAGGCAACCGTCTGCTGAAACATTTCCTCATTGATATTCACCATCATGAGCTTGCCCTTTTGCGCCGCAAAATAATGCGTTTTCCCTGAAAAGCAGATATTGAAAAGCCCTTCCACCTGCTGTTCCTCAGTGGTGAAAAGGTAGCCCATGCTGACGCTGAGGCCTTTAAAATCCTCTTGCGTCATCAGATTGTTTTGCATCAGCACGCCGATTGCCGTATTTACCAATGCTTCCTTCAGTTCCCTGTTAAATGCTTGATTGACTTCCATGCAATTTTACCCCCGTGTACTTGTTTACCGTTTCTTGTTTGACGGCGCGTCTTAAGTTTTGCGAATGCTTTTTCCCGTCTGTGTATCTAACAAAATAATACCGAAGAGTTCCACACCCTGTCAATCAAAAACGGTTATGGAAGAGCGCCAGGTTCTAAATCATTTTCTCAGCATATGCATTGCAGCTAACCTCTTGGAACCCAAGGGATTCATATAACTTATGCGCCTTATCGTTTCCGACGATACAGTAAAGATACGGCGTCTCGTCCCCTTGCTCCAAAATGCGGTTGACCAGGAATTTCGTGAATTCCTTTCCCAGCCCCTTCCCCTGGTGGGTGAGCTTGATCGATACGGAGGAAAGCTCCGCGCCGTCAATCTGCGCAAAACCGATGATCTCTTCGCCCTCCAACCATACGTATTCACCCTCCGCGTGCTCCGCATAAAAACTCCTCATGTCGTCACTGGGCTCGGAACGCTTTGAGTCGGGAAAGCTCCCAGATTCCAGACGCATCTTGTGAAACGCCTCATCCTCCAGGGTAAAGGCGGCCACAAAGTCCTCGTCCCTGTATTTGCGGATCGGGAGTGGCTTCTCTTCAAACTTGCCGCCCTGATATTTCATGATGGCGGAAGCAAACTTTTTCTTGAAACCGCACTTTTCCGCAAGCTTTCTCGCGACATCGCTGTGACTGTCATAGGCGGTCGTGATCTTCCATCTTGACTCCGACTGCATCTGCGCCTCTGCCTTACGTGCGGCAAGCGTGCCAACCCCCTGACCGCGAAACTCCGGGAAAACGTAAACGTATAAAAATCCATCCGCCTCGTCGACGATGCAGGACAGACCAACGACCTCGTCCTCATGACAGATGCCAAAGATCTCCTCACCATTGTCTGCCACGCCCTCATAAAAATCTGCATCGGCCTCCGCCTGATCCACCAGGGAAAGATACTTCGACGCATCTTCAAGCTTGCGGATTGCAATGTTTCCAATTCCAACCTTTTCTTTTTCCATTTCCATGTTTTCACTCTAACTTTCCAATACGATCAAATGAACTGTTTCCATGGACCTACGTCCCTAAGATTTATTTTATCGGGAAACCGCAGTATTCGCAACCTCACGTTTGTTCGGAAGCATCTTTGCTCCCAACCACTGGTTGTATGAATTCGAAAAATGCGTTATTGATGTTTTTGTTTCTTGCTGTTACGATAATTACGTAAGGCGCCGAAAGAAAGGAGAACCGAATGAACTTAGGAAAGAAAATCAAACAGCTTAGATTTCAATACAGTTACACCCAGGAGCAGTTAGCGGAAAAATTAGGAGTCACGTCGCAGGCGGTCTCGAAATGGGAAAACAATGCAGCCATGCCTGACGTCATGCTTCTGCCAGCCCTGGCGGAAACCTTTGGCGTCACCATCGACGATCTCTTTGACCTCACGACAGAGCAAAAGATGAACCGCATCGAAAACCGCATGGATACGGAGGAAGAGCTTGCGCCGGACATCTTTTATGATTACGAAAATTACTTGATTGAGCAGATCAAGGTGCCTGAAAACAAAGGGCGCGCAACGAGTCTTCTCGCGCATCTGTATCATCATCGTCTGGTTAGCTACGCAGCAAAAACCTCCGCGTATGCGCGGGATGCCATCATGAATGCGCCGGAGCAAAAGGATTGCCAGTGGCTTCTTCAGAAGGCGGAGGGCGGGACCATATGGGACTGGAATATCGCCAATCACCGCAAGACCATCGATTTTTATAAGTCAGTGATCGCGCATGATGACATAGAACCTCACACGCCCCTTCCCTATTATTACCTGCTGGATGAACTGATCGCCGATCATCGCACCGCTGAAGCCCGCGAGTATCTCGAGAAGATGCAAACGTGCCCTGCTCATAAGCCCGTGCTGGTCCCCATTTATGAGGCGGCGATCGCCCTCGCTGAATTTGATGAACCAAAGGCCAACGCCATCATGGAGAAAGCCCTTGCTGACTATGCCAGGGACGGGGACATTCTCTTCGAAGCAGCGCAGTACCATGCGCGTAAGTGCGATTATGAGAAGGCGATCCAATACTATGAGGCATCCTTTGAAGCCAATGCGGATGCCAAGCCTCGTTATACGGATGCCTTGGATGGCATTGCCGCGATCTATGAGATCTGCGGCGACTATGCCAAAGCTACCGAAACTCATAAGCGCATCCTCACGCTTTTGCAGGAGGAATGGGGCTTCCGGGATGAAACCGCCGTTCTCCATACGGAGCAGGAAATCGCAAGGCTGCAGGGTATGATAAAATAACTTTTGCGGCTTGATCCAGACGGGCAGCGCATGCACTTACTCAAAAAAAGAGCAGCCATGCGCTGCTCTTTTATATTGGCGTAAGGCTGCTCATTGCCGGGGTTTCCGTTCCAGGTTTTCAGCTCACCTCGCATCAATAAACAAAATTGAATTCGTACTTCGCTCCCACATTGACAATGGCATCATCTCCGGCTGCCGTCACCTCAAAGCTTGCGCCGTCCCATCCCCTCAGCAGGATGGTTCCTTTCACCTTCTCATCATAGGAAGTAAATGCAAGCTTGCCATTCCCTTGATCCACGAAGGTTCCTTCGATTACTCCGGTTCTGTAAAGGGCGATCAGTGCCTCGTCCTCTCCCTCCCAGCTTTTGCGGGTGATCAGAGAATCATACACGCTTCCGGTTCCCTCATTGTTGACGTACGTACCATATTTCGCGTTTCTTTCCGGCATGGCAAAGGATTCTCCTTTGATCTTGGCGAGTGCATTCGCAAGAACGTAAACCCTGTTCCTTGTGATTTCCTCCCAAAATCCATATTGCAACGTGGGATACATGCTTCCGTTTTCTTCGCTGCTGCCAATGTTTTCCAGCGTTACCTCTTCCTTCATCGAAACCCAGTTCCTCTGCTCGGAAAGAAGCTGCTCCTTTGTCTGTGCGTCAGCCTGGCTGCTGATCCTGCCCCAAAGACTGTTCAGCTCTTTGTCCCAGATGACGTAAAACCACTGCGCCGTCTGATTTATTTCATATTGTGTGTTTGCAGCCTTTGCAAGCTTGTCAAACTGTTCGGCAATCTTTTCCACGGCCGCCAGCTCCTCCGAAACGGAAGCGGAGGAAGCCGCAATCGCATCCACGCTTGCCTGAAGGTCTGCATCATAGTCGCGACCTAAGTCTGCCGCCTCTACGCCATTCGCAAAGAACTCCTGCACCTTCTGACCAGCCACGTTGCCTTCTGCCTGGCCCTGATTGCCCTCAGTGCCTTTATCCTGGCCCTGGTCGCCCTTCGCGCCTTCTTCTTGGCCCTGGTCGTTCTTCGTGCCTTCTTCTTGGCCCTGGTCACCCTTCGCGCCTTCGCCTTGATTCTGGTTGCCTGCCGGGGATTCGGCGGCGGTGATGGGTTCTCCGCTGAACGGGTCTGCTTTTTCCTCATTCGTACCACAGGCACTAATTCCCAATGCCAGACAACATAACGTTACAATCATGATTTTTTTCTTCACGTCTCTTTTCTCCCATACTTTTCACGTAATTTATTCAACCTAGCAATACTACTACGAAGGCGGGAAAATTTCAATCCCTTTTTCTCATCCAATCATAATTCATACTCTGTTCTTTACAAAAAAACGGAAGCGTCTTTCAAAGCTCTGCCCTTCCATGCGGAACCGACAAATGATTTAACATAGCGATCTTTCCATAGACGTTTGGGAGATTGGAAACTGGAACTGGGATTGGACCCAGATTTGTGCCAACCTAACTGGCCTTGAGAAGAACATGGATTAAAGGTGCTCAGCCCCGATAAGAAAAAGCTCTTAAATTGCTATGGCGGTCTGACCGTTGAGGATACGACAAGGTGGAACGGAGCCCTTCCAAAGGGCTGGGGATTACGCGTACAGACAAGGATTTCCTGCCAGACCACACAAAGGCCGTGCGCCGGGAAACCGGTGCACGGCCTTTTTTACGTCCGCCTCTTTTCATTCTATTAAGATAAGTTTATACGGTGTTCTTTTTCAATGCATAATACAGGCTGTTTCCGTCCTTCTTCCACCAATACCGAAGTTCCAGATACTGGAGCCCTCCTGCCACAAGCAATACAAGATACCCCGTTGCAATGGCTCGCCAGGTTTTTTCCCGGAAGAAGGAAAACAGCCAGGTTTCCCAAAACATACAATTTTTTATGCTGAAATCCTTAATCGCAGATCCGGAAAGAAAGTAGCTCATTCCTCCGTTTATGATCATTAACATGGGAATCAGCACGATCAAGACAGTCCACCCATACCTCTTTCTGGCGCCACTGGTCAAAATCTCCGTGAATGCAATAAATTGACTTAAATAAAGCAATACGTCCCCGCTGCAGCCTCTTGCAAAAAGCAGCTCCACCAATGAAATCAGGGTAAAACCGACAAGACACAGCGCCATGCTCATTTCCAAATATATTTTGATCTGGAGCTGCTTTGCCCGCGGACAGGTCAAAAGATAATTCGAGAAAAGTGGCCCATTATAATCTGACATAATGCCCATGCAACCCATGGCATAAGCCATGGTACCACAACACATCAAAAAACCGTTATCAAACGTATTTCGTGCGATTGCCGATCCCGTCAGCATCACAAAGCCCAAAACAAAAGCTACAAGATAGAAAATGACATCCGCCTTGATGCTCTTTGCATGAAATGTTAAGTGAAACCCAAGTTTCAAATCTTCAATCACCTTTTTCATCCACGATGCCCTCCTTCCACCTTCGTTTTGCCAGAGCAAGATTTCCTGCCACAAGCAATGCGTCAAGAACCATTAAGACCACCACTGTCATAAAATGCCTTTCCGAAAGAATGCTCATGGCTATTTCAAGCATCATTCCAAGATAAATAAATAGAGCACTCTTTAT
>JAEEGK010033395.1_pt1 | contig 10010 bp, 20 predicted proteins | sample 8958771 | NCBI WGS metagenome assembly JAEEGK01 (sample SAMN16246547, study PRJNA631951) | gut metagenome | biome: gut microbiome; feature: rumen; material: SC-attached | host: Bos | place: Iran: Karaj | collected 2018-10 | reverse complement strand
CTATGGCTGAATGTGGATGCATACTCTTAACATCTAATAATACTACATTTCCATACATACCAGGCTCGGCATACACCACCAAACCCTAAATCAATATCTCGATTTTTACTTTGAGTTTTATCATTCCAAATCTTTTTAAATTCATATCCAGGGAAGAAATTTTCCAATTCAACATAATTGAGGATGTTTATCATTTCCAAATATAATCTTAATATTTAAACAAATTTGTAGTATCGTTAACACTCATATCAGCCAAATCGGCCAATATTCCTCTCGCCATAAAGTCATCTTGTGTAGCGTTAAATACTCTTTCTGTAGATATAACGTCGTTCGCACAATAATCTGCTACCTCTTCCCACTTATTTCTAGGAACAGGTTTATCCCAAGTGATACCCATTTCCTGATGGTGAATACCTAATTTTATTTCCAATTTCTTTAAAGACATTTTATTATCATTACTACAATAATCATAAACATCTGTATAAGATAAATTATAAGCCTCACCAAAATATGCTTTTCTATCACCAGTTATTATTCGTTGTGAAAGTTTAAATAATTCAAAATTACTATATCCTAATAATCTTGCATATACAATATGATTATCATATCGTCTACAATTAAATTCTATAGACCTTAAAGATAATATTTTTTCAATATCTTCTTTAATAGGATTTATCATCTTAATTACAGGGTATTTATTATTTTCATCATCTTTATACTTATAACACACAACAAATAAATTAGAATAAACCTCTACATCAAAAAATGAAATATGTGAACTATTATCATCTATTGAATCAGAATAGTCATCTGACTTAAAATGAATTTTTGGAAGTAATTTCAAACAATAGTCAGATTATTTGTACTACTTGCTGCGAATGCAAATATTTCATTATATATATCATTAACATCATACTTCATACCACTATTATAAGCATCTTCAAGAACTTTATAAATAAAATCCATCGATGGTTTAGTAGCACCATGATACTCTTTATTAAGATTTTTCTTTATTATTGTTCTTAAAGCTTTTTCATTTTTAATAGCTTCAAAATTAATCACTTTACTATCTCCTTTTAAAGGCAAACCTGAGTCAATAGTAGAAATCGTATCACTCGTACATTTTGTAACTTTTCTTCTTAATGAAGAATTACCAGTGAATACTTTTATTTCTATATTATCAGCATAAATCCTACTTATTTGACTAACATCACCATTATAAATATAATGTAAATGTATATCTCCTCCGGATTTACTTAACTCAGCATAAGTCCTTGTCCATTTATTAGCCTCTTCTAAATTTTTTTCAAAGCACTTATTTCCATCTTCGTCTCTAATATCAAAATCAATAACTGTTAAATTTTCAGGAACCTTTAAATAATGTAATCTCTTTGAGTCAATATCACTCAATATTGTATCACATTCGGACCATTTCTCACGTGGAGTTTCCTTCATAGTTGCATATTGAGCCGGACAATCAGCACAGAACAAATCTAAATTAGATGGTTGTTCTTTAAATTTAAGACATACATTATTCTTAATTTCTTTTTGTTTTGGCTTTTCTTTCGGTTCTTCATCATCCAAATTAAATATATCTGTCTTAAACCCAGAATAATATGGCCTAACCCAAGAATCACCTCTTTTAATACGTTCGTCATAATTTTCAAAATATGATTTTAATTCTGACTTAAAAGTTCTCATACTTAATGGATATGGTACTTTTACATCTTCACAATAATTTTTATACATTTCCCATGCAGATTTTAAAGATATTCCATTATCTTTTTAAAATATAACAAAACTATCTAACATAAAATTATAAAAATCGTTAGATCACCTAACATTAAATTAGGAATATAATCATCGAATGCATCGGGATCATTTAAATATAATTCTCTACAATAATATGCAATGTGACCTAATTCAAATTCAATATCATTCATCAAAGTATTATACCTTGCTTATGGTATCTTCACACCTTTAGGACTAACATCAATTAATCTTCTAATAATACCAGACTTCGCATCTGTTATTTTTACTGGTTTATTAGTACCCATAAATAAAAAAGCCCAAAATCTCGCAGCATATAAAGACTTGTGCTTTTCATTTACAGTCATCGCCTCATGAGAAATTAAGCTATTTAATCTAGCATTATTTTCTATTTTAGATAAATCACCATCATATTGTATTGCAACCAATGGACTAGTTTTGAAAGCTTCTAATGCAAATTCATTAGTAGAACCAATTTACCTTGCATCAAATACTGCTGTATATCCACTAAATAATCATTCTACTACTTTCAAAATAGTTCCTTTACCAGTTCCCGGAGTTCCATATAAAACTAAAAACTTTTCTACCCATTCAATTTTATATCTTTCTTCTTCTGTATATAAGGAAGATATCAAGTTCAGAAATATTATAATCTTCTTTTATATCAACAGGTATACCTCTTCCATTGTCACTGACTGTTATAGAATTATCTTTTTCTATACTAACTGTTATCTCAGAACAAAAACCAGCAAGAGCTTCATCAACAGAGTTATCAACAATTTCATAAACTATATGATGAAGTCCTCTCTCGTTCGTGCTACCTATATACATTCCTGGACGAACACGGACTGCTTCAAGTTCTTCTAATACTTGGATTTGTTCGGAACTATAATTTTTATTTTTTTTTCCATATATTTCCTTTCTTTTTTCTTTTTTTTGGGCTCCACAAGCTTTTGCCCTTACAATTTTTATAAGCGTTTGCCCTTACTTTTTTCAAACATTCGCCCTTAAAATATATTATTTTTTTTGCAGTTAAAAATTTTATCAGGGGAAAAAATTTTTAAAATTTCTTCTGGAAGCCTGTACATGTAATAACTGTTTGAATATTTTTAAATTTTTTATAAGTAATTTTTGTCTCGTCTCATCAAGCTCTGAAAAAACATCATCAAGAAGAAGTATAGGTGTTTCTTCTTTTTTTTCTTTTATACTATTTAATTCTGCGAGATTTATAGAAAGTGCTGCTGTTCTTTGTTGACCTTGAGAACCAAATTTTCTTATATCAACATTTTCTATTATAAATTTTATATCATCTCTTTGTGGTCCTACTGTCGTTGTTAAAAATTTTAAATCTTTTTCTCTGTTTTGTTTTAATTATTTAAAAAATCATTTTCATCAATATAATTTTCATAAACTGTTTTTATTTTTTCTTTTGTATCAGATATAAAAAAATGAATATCATAAATTGTATTTTTTAATTCTTCTATTATTTTTTTTCTTTTATTTATCATTTCTATTCCACCATCTAAAGTTGCTAAATAAAAAGCTTCTTTAAGTGTAACACTTTTATGCTTTTTATCTATTAATGCAGAACGTATTTTAGAAGCATTTATAGCATCTTCCATTGCTCTAAATATTGATAAATATGAGCCTGTTGCCACATCAGTCGCTAATCCTATTTTTAAGCCATCAGATATATATTCTTTTATAGGTGCAATGCCACTTGATAAATTCCTATTTGATGAAGGATTATGTGCTATCCATACATTTCTTTCTTTCATCATTTTTAGTTCTTTATGGGTTGGCCATACATAATGTGCCATCACAGTATTAGTTTTAGTTCCAAGCATACTGAATACATCACAACCACCCTCACAACTTTCACCACCAGGAAGTAAAGATTGAAACCATTTAATTTCTGAACGATTTTCATTTAAATGTGATTGAATAGGTAAATTATAGTTGAAATCAATTCAGAAAGTCCATTCATTAATTCATTTGAACAACTTGGTATAAACCTTGGAGTTATTATAGGTTTTACATTTTTCAAATTTATTGTTTCTTTTATCCAAGAAATTGTATCTTTAATCAATTTTTTTGTATTTTCACAAGTTTTTTGGACAATTTCTATCCATATTAACTTTTCCTACAAAACCTTTCATTCCTATTTTATCTAATTGTTTCATTAAATAAATCGGAGCAAGAACATGTATGGTTGAAAAAATATTAAACTGTGTTGTTGGCGAAAATTTCAAATCATTAATAAATATATCATAAGCTTCTTTTGCATATTCTATATTATATTTTGCTTCTTCTGGAAATGTCCATATGAAGTCCAATAATGAATATTGTGGTGCATGCAAATGTAAATCAATTAATTCAGGAATAACCAAATCATCTCTATAATCATAAATCTTTATTCCTTTATATTTATCTAGTAATTGTTTAAACACACCTTGACTAATTCCATTTTCACATATAAGATAACTATCTTTATGAGAAGTAACAGAATTTAATTCAGTAGAATATATAATATCACCATATATAGCAAAATTCATTAGAGCCTCTCTTAATTATTATTTGTTAATACTTGCAGCATATAGATTTCCAAGTGCTTTTAAATAATTAAATCTTGCAATTACTTCAGCCATATTTTTATCATCAAGTTTTGATGCTTTTTCTTTATCTTTCAAAGCAAGTGAAGAATATCTTACTTCTCCATCAAGAAATTCTTTATATTTATCAAATTTTGGTTCTTTATTATCAAGAATAAATTTATCAGTAGCTAATGGGTTAAATCTGAATGTGTGCCAATATCCGCATTCTACTGCAAGTTTTTCTTCTATCATAGATTTGCCCATACCTTTTTTAATTCCATTGTTAATATATGGAGTATAAGCAATAATAAGTGATGGACCTGGATAATTTTCTGCTTCAATAAGTGTTTTAATATCTTGATTTATATCGTAGCCTAAAGCAATTTGAGCAACATAAACATATCCATAAGACATAGATATAGAAGCTAAATCTTTCTTTTTAACTTCTTTACCACCAGCAGCGAATTGTGCTACAGTTCTTTACTGCTTTTGGCCACTAGTATTGCTATAAACTTCTGTATCAAATACCATAATATGAATATCTTCATTTGATGCAATTACATGAACAAGCCCGCCAAAGCCTATATCATAAGCCCAACCATCACCATGCATGCATGGCACCGGCACCAACGAGCCGAGCAGATCACAGCTCAGAGCGTACCACTGCATTACCACCAAATACCCATTCACTCTTCTTTGGCAAGAAATCTTTTTTTTCTAATATTTCTTTACTAATTCAGTTTTATTATTTTTAAATTCAGATAACAGTTTATCAGTTGCTATTAAATTATTTTTTGAATTATCTTTTATATTTAAATATTCATTACAAGCAACTTTTAAATTACATGTAGCTTTTCCCATCAATAAAGCAACTTTTTTAACAAGTGATTCTCTTATAGCATTTTGTCCAAGTAGCATTCCATATCCAAACTCTGCATTATCTTCAAATAACGAATTGTTCCATGCTGGACCTCTACCGAATATATTTTTAGTATACGGAGTAGTTGTGATAAGTTACCCCAGATTGAAGAACATCCAGTAGCATTAACTATATACATTCTATCAACAAACAATTGAGTAATAAGTTTAGCATAATGTGTTTCACCACAACCGCCGCATACACCTGAGAACTCGAGAATTGATTTTTTAAATTGAGAACCTTTTACTGTTTTTTCTTTAAAGTGTTCTAACATCATTTTTAGTAGGTAGATATGCACCAAAATCAAAATATTTTTGTGTACTTTCGTTCTATTCAAAATCGTCCATATATAAAGCTTTTCACCTCTCATAACAGGGCAAGCTTCTACACAAACTCCGCACCTTTGCAATCATAAGTAGAAACTATAATTGCAAATTTATAATTATCCATACCATTAAGTGCTTTAGTAACCATACCTTTTGGTGCCGATTTTAATTATTTTTCATCAAGGACTACTGGCCTAATAACCACATGTGGACATACCATAGAACAGAAATTACATTCAATACTATTATCAGCATTCCATACAGGAACTTTAACAGCAATACCTCTTTTTTCATATGCAGAAGTACCAGATGGAGTAGCACCATCTGTATAATCCATAAATGCAGATACAGGTAAATTATCACCTTGTCTACTATTTATAGCTTTTTGAATTAAATTAACAAATTTTACTGTCTCTTTATCACCTTTAGCAGATTGAGATTTTTTGTCATTAAGTTTTATCTTTTTCCATTCAGCTGGAACATTAACTTTAATAACACCATTAACACCAGCATCTATAGCATCACAATTTTTCTCGACAACATCTTCACCTTTTCTAATATAGGTTTTTTTAGCAGTATCTTTCTTAAATTCAATTGCTTTTTTTTCAGATATTATTCCTGTAATTTGAAAAATGCAGATTGAAGTATAGTATTTATACGAGTTGGTCCCATTACCTGTTTCTATACCGATTTTAACACTATCAATTATATAAAAATTAATCTTAGGGTCTGCAATAAATTTTTTCATAGAATCTGGTAAATGTTTATCTAATTCTTTTTCTGTCCATTGACAATTAAGAAGAAAAGTTCCACCATCAACTAATTCTTCAACTATTTTATATTGTTCTACATATGAACTTTTATGACAAGCTACAAAATCAGCTTTAGTTATTAAATAAGTCGATTTAATTGGTTTATCACCAAATCTTAAGTGAGAATAAGATAAGCCACCAGATTTTTTACTATCATAATCAAAATATGATTGTGCATATAATTATGAATTATCACCAATAATTTTGAAAGAGTTTTTATTTGCCCCTAAAGTTCTATCAGATCCAAGTCCCCAAAATTTACAACAATGAGTTCTTTAGGTGTTGAATTAAATGGAGCAGCTTCTTTTAAAGACAATTTAGTTACATCATCTTCTATACAAATAGTGAATCTTTTCTTTGTTGTATTTTTAAATTCAGCAGCAATTTGTTCAGATGTAGTTATTTTTAGAATCTAAGCCATAACGTCCATTAAGAACAGAAATTTTTTCAAACTTTGAACCTTTAATATCAGCTAATACATCAAGATAAAGTAGTTCACCTATAGAGCCTGATTCTTTAGTTCTATCAAGGACTACAAGATTTTTACAACTTGTAGGAATTGCTTTTACAAAATGTTCTTTATTAAATGGTATATATAATCTTACTTTTATAACACCTACTTTATCTTTAGTTTTTGCTCTTAAATAATCAATTGTCTCATCAATAGTTTCACATACAGAGCCCATAGCAACTATTACAGTTTTAGCCTCTTTTGCACCATAATAATTAAATAATTTATAATTAGTGCCAATTTTTTTATTGACCTTATCCATATACTCTTCAACAATTTTTGGCATATCATCATAAGCAATATTAAAAGCTTCTCTTGCTTGAAAGAATATATCTGGATTTTGTGCTGAACCTCTCTCTTCAGGATGATTAGGATTTAATGCATCATTTATGAAAGCCTTAACCGCTTTCATATCACATATTGATTTTAAATCTTTATAATCCCATGTTTCAATTTTTTGTATCTCATTTGAAGTTCTAAATCCATCAAAGAAATTTATAAATGGAAGTCTTCTTCTAATAGCAGATAAATGAGCTACTGGAGTTAAATCTATTACTTCTTGAACTGAAGATTAGCAAAGCATACAAGCTCCAGTTTGTCTACAAGCATAGACATCACTATGGTCATCAAAAATTGATAAAGCATGACTTGCTAATGCTCTTGTAGTATTCATTAAATACACCAGGAAGTCTCTCACCAGCAATTTTATATAAATTTTGAATCATAAGTAATAAACCTTGAGGAGCAGTATAAGTAGTTTTAAGTGCACCAGCAGTTAAGGTACCATGATCTGCACCATTAGCACCAGCTTCTGATTGCATTTCTCTTACTACAACTTTTTTCCCAAATATATTTTCTCTTCCTTCCATTCATCAGTATGCTCTGCCATTACAGATGATGGTGTTATAGGATAGATAGCAGCAACTTCTGTAAATGCATAAGATGGATGTGAATCAGCTTCATTACCATCCATTGTTTTTCACAATATATGCCTCCTTAACATTTTTTTATTTATAATCTTTTTATTAAAAAATAATTAAAAATTAATGAATATAAATTTATTTTTAAATAACATTAATATTTATTTTAGCACTTTTTTATTGATTTTTCAAGTGATTAATACACATATTTGATTAACACTTATTAGAAAATCAAATAAAAACCCACAAGTTATCTTGTGGGTTTAATTAAATCTCAATTATTAATTATTCAGCTATAATATGTCTATTTGCATATCCTGTAAGGAATAAAGTCAAAGCACCATCTCCAGTAACATTACAAGCTGTTCCAAAACTATCTTGAAGACCAAAAATAGCAAGAAGCATACCAGTAAATGTAGTAACTTGCTCAGAAGCACCAGCAGCAGCACACATAATAGACTCTACTATACCAACTGAAGCCACAACAATTCCACCAGGAACACCAGGTGCACCTACAGCAAAAATATCAAATAATATTATAAATAATATCATAGTTCCAACAGTTGGTAAACTACCAAATATTATAAAATGGATTATAAAACAAAAAAATGTTTCAGTTAAAACTGAACAGCAAAGGTGAATATTAGCAAAAAGTGGTATTCCAAATGCAATTAAATCTTTTCTTAAAACTTTACTCTTATTACCACAATCAAGAGCAACTGATAATGTAGCATCACTTGACATTATTCCTACAGCAGTTATATATGCTGTACTATAATGTTTAAGAACTTCCTTAGGATTTAAACCACTGCAAATACCAGCTACCATATATAGAAAAAATAACCATATATAATGATCTATCATAACTATTATTATAGCTTTAATAAATACTGGCAATTATTCTAAAGTTCCATTATAACCAAGTGTTGCAAAAGTAGTTCCAATGTATAAAGGCAGTATTGGAATCATAATTTTCAACTATTTTCAAAACTATATTTTGAAATTCAGCAAGTAAATCTTTAGTTGTTTTTGCATTAGTCCATTCAGCAACTAAACCTTACAACAATTGATAAAATAAGTGCTGTCATAATAGGCATAACTTGTGGAATATTAAGTTGGAAAACTGCATCAGGTACTGCTCTTTCAACAGTATCAGCAGAAGTAATACCAAGTTGAGGAACTAAAGCATAACCAGCAGCAGCTGATATAGTAGCAGCAAGAACTGAAGAAGTATATGCTATAATAAGACTTACTCCTAAAAGTTTTCCTGCATTTGTGCCCATTTTTGTTATTGATGGACAGATAAATCCAAGAACGATTAATAGAACACAGAATGAAACAAATTGACCAAGAAATCTGTGAATACTTACTATAACTTGCAATATATTCATAGCATAAGTTTGAGTATGATTATTACAAGCCCACACACCAATAAATCCACCGATAAAAATACCAAGTAGCAATTTAAATGGTAAACTTTTGAAAAAACTCATAAAATATCCTCCTTAATAGTTTAAAATACAATTATAATTCAATATTTGATTGACCTATCATAGCTTTAAGTATCTCAACATCTGTTTGTTTCATACCTATTATACCAAGATAACCAATGTTTTTAATCGTTGACTCTATATCATCAAGAACCAAACCATTACCTGAATTAAATACAATTCCATCTAAATCCATATTCAATCCAAGTATACCTGCATTTAAAGATGCAAAAATTTTAGCAGCACAACTTGCTTTCTCACCATCAAAGACTATGCCATCTACATTCATAAGTATATTAGTAATAGTATCACATATAATTTTATAATCACCTTTAGTTTTTAGATAATCTATTCCACTCATAGGACCGCAAGAAGAAGTTACTGCTCAACAAAATTCTGATAATTGTCCAATATAATATTTTAAATGAACAGAAATTAAATTACTAACTATAAGTGCTCTATATAATTCATCATCAGCAGCATTAATATCTTTTGCAAATTCAATAACTGAATAAGAAACTGCCATACCTTGATTACCAGAACCTGAATTAGTTACAAAGGGCAAAGCTCAACCACTCATTCTCGCATCTGAAACAGCTGCTGCTTTTGCTATCAATCATGAATTTATATTATCTCCCCAAGTTTTAAGAATAGTTTTGCTAATTTTT
>JAEEGK010033393.1_pt1 | contig 10011 bp, 9 predicted proteins | sample 8958771 | NCBI WGS metagenome assembly JAEEGK01 (sample SAMN16246547, study PRJNA631951) | gut metagenome | biome: gut microbiome; feature: rumen; material: SC-attached | host: Bos | place: Iran: Karaj | collected 2018-10 | reverse complement strand
TGAGGAGCTGGCATATACAAGATGCTTTACCTTGTACTTGCAGCAGAGTTCCAGGATGTTGAAAAAGCCGATGATGTTGCAGTGGATGTAGCTTGAGGGATTCTCGAATGAGTATCTCACTCCGGCCTGGGCAGCCAGGTTGCAGACCTTGTCGAACTTATGGGTCTTGAAGATCTTTTCCATTGCGCCGAGGTCAGCGATGTCTTTCTCGGAGAAGGAGAAGCTGCCCTTTGCGGTCCTGGCGCATTTCCTGACATAGGCGAGCCTTGCCTTTTTAAGGCTCGTGTCATAGTAGGAGTTCATGTTGTCGATTCCGACAACCGTATGGCCTCTTCTTACCAGTTCCACGGCGGTGTGGGAACCTATGAAGCCTGCTGCACCTGTCAAAAGTATCTTCATTGTTCTTCTTTGTTAACTTCTGCGTTGTCTTTCTTGGCGGAGAAATCTGCATAGCATACATTGTCTCCGAGCCTTACATATTCCTTGCCTTCAAGGACGCTTCTCAGGGTGGAGTCTCTCTTGAGCCTCCTTTCCTTGAAGAACAGTATTCCGTCCTGGATGCCGCTGAGGCTCTCTTTGTCTATTTCTTTGATAGAGAGTCCTTCCTGCTTGAAGTAATAGTCCATGTTAGGAGCCGCGCTGAAGTCGTAGTAAAGCAGCGGGGTATCTTTTTCCCTGGCGGTCCTGGCAGCTTCCAGGCATCCGTCCTTGACTCCGGTCATCCTGTTTATCTGGTTCATAGAGAAACTGCCCAGGAATATGGTCACGAAGATGGAAGCCGAAATGATGGAAATTGCCAGCGGGGTATGCTTGTCTTTCAAGGCTTTCAGAGCGAGCAATCCGCCCAGAACCATCGGGATGAGAATCACCCAGTATGGAGCCCAGAGTCCGGGCAGGGCCCCGGCAATCTTTTCCGGAATGATGAATCTCTTGAAAATGGATGCGATGCCTATCGCGATAAATATCCAGGCTATGGCCGCCACGATTCCCTTGACAAGTCTGTCATCCTTGAAATACGGCAGAAGAAGCGCTCCGCCGTAGATGAAGAAAGGAATGGCAGGGAGAAGATATATCGCGATCTTGGAACTTACAAGGGAGAGCATTATAAGGATGGTCAATGCCGTGGTAATCATCAGCTTGATTCTGATACCTCCCAAAAAGCGGTTCCTCCATCCCTTGATTATAAGCACGATGCAGAGCAGGCTCCACACGGCGACAATCCACCAGTAGCCCGCAAGATAGTACCAGAGGGGGGCTTTGTGGTGGAAAGAATTAACTCCGCGGTCCACCGTCTGGTGGAAAAGAAGATTGTTCAGGTAGCTCTTGCCGCCTTCCAGATAGACTCCCGTCCACCAGATGGCGCAGAGTATTATCAGTATTCCCCAGAATCTTAGGCCCAGGTATCTGCCTATCCTGAGTTCCCTGTCCAGAAGAAGGAATACAATTATGCAGACAACAGGAGCAAGGAAACCGACCGCACCTTTGGAGAAAATAGCGAAGAACACATATACCGGAAGAAGAATGCGGTCACGCCGGAAGACCTTGGCTTCGTGAGTCATTTCTCCCGCCTTTGCCTCCCTGGCTCCTTTCTTGTTGGCGTACATCTTGCCGAAAGTGTATAGGGCCAGCACTATGAACATGCACATCAGCATATCCATCCTCAAGACTATAGAGGCTGCCAGGAACATCACGCTCGAGTGCAGCATCAGAAGGGCGGCCGTGCTCTCTTCACCGTCCAGTTTCTCCTCTGTCCAGCGGTCCATTATCCAGCCGGTTACAAAGGCCGGCACGAGACTCAGAAGGCAGCTCAGAAGAAACATCGAGTGGAAACCGAAGACCTTCTTCAGGATCATCGCGAACCAGAAATACAAAGGCGGCTTGTCCGCGTAAGGTTGCCCGTGGTCGTAGAAGGTTATGAAGTTGCCGTTAGAGAGGGCGTCGTCCACGATGTTCAGGTACCTCAGTTCGTTGGCAGGAGTGTATTCCCTCAGAATCATCAGAGGGAGAAGCATCGCGAAGATGAAAAGGAATATGACGGTTCTTCTTTTCATGAGCGGGCCTCCTTTTTACGCTGTTTGTTAAGGATCATCAGATTCCTTGTATATGATATGAATCCTGTCGCCTGTCCGATTGCCAGCACGGGATCTTTCCTGATAATTGCGTATGATACTATGCAGGCGCTGCCAATCAGGCTGATGATCCAGAATCCGGCAGGAAGGTGGCTCTCGTTCCTTTTCTTGGAATAGAAGAACTGGTAAACGAATCGCAGTGTAAAGATTATCTGTCCCAGGGAACCGTAGATGACAAGCCACAAAGGAATGTTGGTGTTCTGGAAAACCTGTTGCTTGAAGCCCTCGAGGTCTGTCAGTATGTATCCGATTCCTACGATTGGGGTTATAAGGAGTATTGTAAGGAGCGGTGCTTTCCACCAGATGTTGCCCTTTGAACCCTCAATCCGCCCGTCCTTGGAAATGCTCCAAACTCCCTTGATCTTCAGGTTCCACATATAGATGTAGTAGGAGATAACCTGGCCGAACATTATTGCAAAGTCGTTCCTCAGCCATCCGTATATGAAAAACAGATAGGAAGCCAGCAGGCTAAGCACCCAGAAGATGGTAGGGGACACCACTTTCTTCTTTCTCTCAGACATAATCCACTGGACCAGTATCCTGGCGGAGAAAAGTCCCTGCGCCAGAAATCCGATACCGAATATGATCCATTGGCTGAGTGTCCTCTCCATTTGCGGATATTATAAATTGTTGTCCTTGAAGGAGTAATTGATGTATCTTTTTTTCATCCAGCGATAGGCGAAGCAGTCTTTCATCGGGCCGATGAGCCTGTTCCATACATTGTACTTGGATACGCCGGCAACTCTCGGGAAATGCCTTACCGGAACCTGCTTCATCTTTCCGCCGTCCTGAAGCTGGATCAGCGCCGGGAAGAAGCGGTGCATGCCGGTGAACATCGGAACTCTCTTGGCGTAATCGGTGTGGAGGATTTTCAGAGGGCAGCCGGTGTCCGTGGCCCCGTCGTGGGTGAACATCTTGCGGAATCCGTTTGCAAACCTGCTCTGGAAATTCTTCCAGGCGGAGTCCTTGCGGTTGGCCCTGATTCCCATAACCAGAGGGTATTCGTCGGCGTAAGGGAGAAGCAGGTCAAAGTCCTCAGGAGTGGTCTGGAGGTCAGCGTCTATATATCCCACAAGCGGGGAGAAGGTGTTGTCGAATCCGGCCTTGATCGCTCCGCTCAGCCCGGTTCTCTTCTCCAGGGAAAGGTAGAAGAAGTTCTTCCTCCTGGAGCACTCGTCCTTTATCATTTCCAATGACTTGTCTGCGCTTCCGTCGTTGACGAAAAGCACGCATGCGCTCTTGTCCTCAGAAGAGTTTATGTACTTGTCCAGGGTTTCTGCCAGCCTGGCTATGTTTCCCTCCTCGTTGAACACGGGGGAAATTATGGTGAATCTGTAATCCGCAGTTTTGTTCATAACTCACAAATATAATAATTCTATTCCAATCACCTTCGCTGATACACAATAAAAAAGGATGGCCCTAAGGTCATCCTTTTCTCATCTTCAGTTCAGTTGATTACTTCTTTGCAGCCTCTACGGAAGCCTTTCTGAAGTCCTTCATCAGCTTGGTGATTTCCAAAGCAGCCTTTCTTGCGCGAGTTCCGGCAGCCTTGTTACCCTTAACGATCTGTGCTTCAGCATCCTTGTTGAAAGCCTCAAACTGAGCCTGAATGTTCTTGAATATTTTTTCCATAATAAAAATGTTAAAAAGTAATTATTGTGTTAACATAGTCTTCAAATCCAATCATAAAAATAGCAATAATTCTTTCAATGTCCAAAACTTTTCAGAAAAAGTCCGGAAAAAAGCTATTTCTTGATATATGCTCCTGTAAAGCCGTCTCTAAAGTGAAGTTCTTTACCGATTCCGTCAGAGGCCTTGGTGGCTTTCGTGCCAGGGAGATCAGGATAGGATCCAGTGGCAATGTGTTCCAGACATGCTTTGATGAGGTCTTCCTTTCCGGAGAAATCGTGATAAAGATCGTCGTATCTCTTGTTCTTTGGAGTGATTCCGTTGTCATAGTCTGCCTTGCCTTCTGAGTTCATGCAGTAGAAGCAGATAGGCAGGAATGCATAGTCTATGTCCTTTTCATTGGCTTTAGGAGGATAGAGGAAGACATACATTCCGTTCGGCTTGCCGTAGGTCTGGCCTCCGACAGTCTGAACTTCGATGTATGGGTTCAGGCAGTTGATCATGCTCTCTGAAGCTGAGGCGGTCCTGGATCCCGTAATGACATACAGTCTGTCCAGGTCAAGGGAGTTGGCCTCATGCTTGATTTTGTAGCTTTTGTCCTCCTTCTTGTTTGCCAGGTTGTGGGAGAGGGTTACGAAAACCTTACCGTCCGCTGATGCCGGGGCAAGATAACCTGCAATTACGTTGCATAATTCAAGGTCTCCGCCACCATTGTACCTTAGGTCGAGGATGAGGTCAGTGACTCCCTGGGATTTCATCTGGGTCAGGGTACTTATCACCTCGTTCTTCATGTTGGAGTTGAAGGTGGTGTAGAGAATGTAGCCAACCTTGGCGCTCTTGGAGAGCTTGTCGCAATCAGCGGCTGTGAATATTTTAGACAAGGTGACAGAATTGCTCTGATAAGAGGTCTGGGTAAGGTTCAGCTCCACGCTTTCATCATTTGTGTTCTTGAAGGTGAATTTGTTGGATGCCCTTTCGATCTCATCGTAGAACCTTTCGTTCTTTATGAGCGTTTTCACATCTGTTCCTGCGATATGGGTAAGCTGCCAACCTCTGGTTACTCCTGCTTTTGCCAGCGGGGAATTCTTGTCCACATATGTCACATACACGTCATAATCCTGGAAATAGTCTATCGGCTGAGATATATGGAATCCGTAGGAGGTGGAAATGCCGGTTTCCATCGAGTTGTAGGAATAGCCGTTCATCATCCAGCTCCAGCGGTCTTTCCTTACCAGCCTGGACATGAAATACTCGTCAACGCTTTTTCCTTTCATTGACGATGAAGGCATCTGGTCGGCCCAGTAGTAGTACTGAGACATCAACTGGTCTATGTAAGATTTAACTTCGGTGGAATCCTTGTCTGATTTATCATCCTTGCCGTTTCCGTCCAAGAAGCAGGAGGATAAGGTAAAACTCAGTGACAGGCAAACCAGGAAAATGGCTATGAAGGAACTTCTAAAGATTTTTTTCATAACAATCTATTTTGTCAACGATATCTCATGATGCAATAATGAGACCAACTTGTGAGGCAAAAATACAGATTTTTTGTTAAATTTGTTGATGTGTTTATAATTACGATTATGGAAGGCAGTTTCATTTCTATTCTGGGATCCTATATTAAGTCTTTCAGCGATTTTCTCTGGGGCTGGCCGCTTATCATCCTTCTGGTGGGAACACACCTTTTCCTTACCATAAGGCTTAGGTTTCCTCAGCGATACATCTTCAAGGCTATCGGCATATCGTTTAGGAAAGACAAGAATGCCGAAGGCGACGTTAGCCAGTTCGGGGCATTGACAACGTCTCTTGCAGCCACAATAGGAACAGGAAACATAATCGGAGTGGCTACGGCCGTTTCCCTGGGAGGCCCGGGGGCCGTGCTGTGGTGCTGGCTTACAGGACTTTTGGGCATCGCGACAAAATACAGTGAAGGCCTTCTAGCTATAAAATATCGTGTAAAGACAGCCAAGGGCACTATGATCGGCGGTCCTATGTACGCGCTGGAAAGAGGAGTCAAGAGCAAGTTCCTGGCTGTGGCCTTCTGCGTTCTGGCTGCTTTGGCTGCTTTCGGAATCGGAGACCTGGTCCAGTCCAACGCCATTTCCACCCTGCTTGACAACGAAGGGCTCTTCGGCCCTAACTTCGCCGGAATTCCAAAGCACTGGACGGGCCTTACGGTAGCGTTTCTGGTCATGTTGGTAACCTTCTTCGGAATCAAGGGAATAGCCAGGGTATGCGGATTCCTGGTACCGTTTATGGCCATATTCTACGTTGTCGGATGCCTTGTGATACTTGGCATGAACTGGAGTGTTCTCGACGAGACCATAACCATGATATTCAGCTCTGCCTTTACCGCCAAGGCCGGTGCTGGCGGAATTGCCGGATTCACTGTTATGATGGCTTGCCGCTACGGTATCGCCAGGGGACTTTTCTCCAACGAGTCCGGTATGGGATCTGCTCCTATAGCAGCAGCCGCTGCCCAGACCAAGAACCCAGTACGTCAGGCTCTGGTGTCTTCTACCGGCACTTTCTGGGATACTGTAATAGTATGCGCCCTGACCGGTCTGGTTCTGGTTTCCAGTATCTACGCAAACCCTGGCATAGACTATAAGGACGGAGCCAGGCTCACGCAGATGGCATTCGGGCAGATTCCGTATGTAGGTTCCATAATCCTTACGGTCAGCCTTGCCACTTTTGCCTTCTCTACCATCCTGGGCTGGAGCTACTATGCGGAGCGCAGCGTGGAATACCTTGCCGGCAGAAGAGTCATATTCATCTACAGGATAATCTGGATAGTGCTCATCTATGTCGGAGCCGTGATGAATCTTGAAATCGTGTGGAATTCTGCAGACATACTCAACGGACTGATGGCGATTCCGAACATCATTTCCCTGCTACTGCTTAGTGGGGTGATAGTCAGGGAGACAAGAAAATATCTGTGGAGCAAGCAGCTTGACAAACAATCCGACGAGGAGATTCCGCTTATCACCGGCAGCAGGGCTGCCCGTGCAGACCTTACAGATGACATTTAGACTGGTTGCACGTTTTTTGCATTAGAAACAGAAAACAAAGATTATTTATATGAAGAAGTTCCGTTTGATTTCAGCTGTGCTGCTTATTGCGGCAGTTCCAGTTTTGTTTTCCTGCTCAAAGAAATCGTCTTCAGGAGGAGAAGAAGAGCAGACAGAGACTTTCCAGACCATCAATGCCAAGTTTTATTATTCAAACGGCACATTGGCTCCGGAGAACGTTGCTATGGAAACAGGCGGCACCGTTGAGCTTTATGTAGGGAACGGATCTACCAAGGCTGTTTTCAACGGGCCTGTAAGATGGACGGCCACGGGTTCCGGAGACCTTACTCTTGCCGCCATTCAGAAGACTGTCGGACAAACCCCGTTAACCAAGGCCGGATACGATTACAACACTTCAAACGCCACCACAAACGCTACAACAGTATTGAGAATTACGGCCAAGTCTGACGGTCTGGTTTCTCTCAAGGCTGCAGACCCTGTGGGCAACACCAAGGTCTTGATGGTGACCGTTTATGCGAAAGAATAAAAAGGTTCAAGAGTTTTAGTTGGAGCGGTAGAGGTAAAGCTCCACCCATTCTCCCCAAGCCATGACAATAGATGGGATGCCGATAGACATCTTGTCTATTTTGTATTGAGTAAGCCAATAAGCCTCACGATGGTCTATCGTGTGGCCAAGTTCGTTCTCGTGGCCCGGGATCACATAGGCCGGTGCAAATGCCTTGATCATAGCCTCCAGGTGCATGGCCCAACAGTCAATGATAAGAACGTCCACAGTCTTACTGACCTTCTGCTTTATCTCTTTCAGCCACTGCACATCTTCTTTCTTCCACTGGTCTCCGAAATGGACGACCGTCCTCTTTTCCGGCAGGGTAACCATCCAGATGTTGTTCTGGAGCTCGTCCTGATGCCCCGGTATGGCAATCGCTTCAATCTTCTTCCCGGATTTCAGCGTCAATTCAACCTCAGAGAAATCATCTGAACGGTATCCTTTGACATACTCTATTCCCGTGTCTTGCGGGCCATATACCGGCACCCCAAGTTTCTTCGCGATTTCAATCACCCTTCTGTCGCAATGGTCAGAATCCCTGTGGGAGATGAAAAGGGCGTCGCAGAGGCTGACCATTTTCTCAATGTATTTGTCCTGAAGCATTTTCTGCTCTCCTGCTGTAAAGCAAAGGTCAAAGCCCAGGGTTACACTTTCGCTGCGGACTATAAAGCCGTCGTTATAGAGCTTTACAACCTCCACAGCCTCAGGCTTGGCGTGCTGGTGAGGGCTCTGGTCAGGATGGTGTACTTGAGTTTCTGTCAGATGTTTAAGTGCATCTGACAGACGGCCGTTTACATACACCTGGAGAAATGTGGTAATCAGCCTTGCGGTATCGTGCGCTGCCACATCGATGGCAGTCAGGGCAAGCTGCCTGGCATCAGAAGGTTTTGCGCTCGGCCCTTCCTGCTCAAGTACCTTCTCCGCCAAAATGAGCAAATTGCCGTTCTGCTGAAAAAGGTACTTGTCCGTGTTGCCCCAGTATTCCCGGATCACTCCGTTTTCCTTTACCTTGGGCAGCGAATCGATGTGCTGGCCTCCGATGTTCTGGGCCTGGCAAATGGAACCGGTCAACAAGACCGTCATCGCCGAGGCGCATAATAATCTTAAAACTTTCAAATTACTCAGACTGCATGTTGAACTGTGATTTCAGCCATTTGAGGGCTTCTTCACTTTGCCAAGGGTAAAGCCAGTGGCCGGTATCGCGGGCCAGACACAGGGTTTTAGGGGCCGTTATGACATTGTAGGCCGAGAATGTGGAGGATGGGCAGCATACAATGTCGTTGAACCCCCAGGCATAGAATCCCGGTTGGGAGAGGAAGCGTGCGAAGTTCACTACATCATAGTATTTGGAAACGGCAACTTTCTGTTCGATGAGGGGATCGCTCTTGTCTAGGAACAGATGCGGCCAGCCTCCGCTACGTCCGTAGTAATAGCCGGTAACATCGCAAAAGGCCGGGAAATAGGCGAAAAGTGCGCTTATCCTCTTATCCAGTGCGGCTGTCACGATGGAGAGCATTCCGCCCTGGCTTCCTCCGTAGCAGGCGATGCGGCTTTGATCCACATCATTCCGTGAGCACAGATAGTCGACAGCCCTTATACAACCCATATAGGTCCGCTTGTAGTAGTAGGAATCGCGGTTCTCAAGGCCTTTAAGCACATATCCGGACATGGCCCCATTTTCCAGCTGCTTGTATATTTCACTGTCCTGGTCTACCGGAATGCCGTGGACTCCGATGTTCAGCACAACAAAGCCTTCGTATGCCAGGGGATCCGGACCGGTGAACTTGCGAACGGCCGCTCCCGGAAGACGGAGGATGGCTGGCTTTTTGCCTTCAGCCTTAGGCACTGTGAGAACTCCGTACACATAATTGCCCGCCTTGTATGACTGGATGCGGATATAATAGACATCCACGCGGTCGTTGCTCTCTTCAGGAGAATACCTCTCGCGGATGAGCATAGGGACCTTGGCGGCCCTGGCCTTGGAGTTTTCCCAGAATTCCTCGAAGTCTTCCGGCAAAGATGTGGTAGGTTCTATCTTGTACGGGTCATATCCGATGTTGGTCTGGCTGGAGTAGCGCTTCCCGTTATAGGTGACACTGACGTTTACTGTCGTGAAACCAGGGACTTTACGTCCTGGTACGGTGATGCGGACTACGCCATCCTTGCCGGTGGTCACCTTGCCGGTCTTTTCCGCCTTCAGCTTTTCCGGACCATAACTGTAGGTGATTTCCGTAAGTGGCATCCTCACGTTTTCCTTTACGGCATAGAGGGTGAACACTGCCTTTTCTCCGCAGGAATATGTCCAGTCTGCGTGGTCAGGTTCTGCATAGACGCTGATAAACTGCTTGGACGGCTGGCTGAATGCGGCCGTTACCGCCAGCAGCGTCGAAACGAATAGACAAATAAGTTTTTTCATATTACTCGAATGAGTATTTCTTTCCGTATTCCATCATCTGCTTCAGGTAGTCGTCTGTGTAAACTATCTTGTAGTCAACCACCTTGCCGTTCTTTTCAACCGGAACGATATCCGGGTTGATAAAGCCCTTGTAAGGCTTGAGGTTGAGGCCTGCATACCTTTGGAGGACTTCCTTGTGGAGAACAGGGTCTATGTCAACCGCATAGGTCTCGATGAGTTTCTTTCCGGCCTTGTAGTCTCCCTCCGACTTGATTCTCTGGA
>JAEEGK010033392.1_pt1 | contig 10011 bp, 7 predicted proteins | sample 8958771 | NCBI WGS metagenome assembly JAEEGK01 (sample SAMN16246547, study PRJNA631951) | gut metagenome | biome: gut microbiome; feature: rumen; material: SC-attached | host: Bos | place: Iran: Karaj | collected 2018-10 | reverse complement strand
CTCGGTGTCGGAAATAATGCGAAGATACATTTCGGTAGAAAAGCCATCAATGGTCTTTTCAAGGACATTGCGCTTGCGGTTGTATTCAAGCTCCAAAGCTTCCAAAGTCGACTTCATTTCTTCGTCAACTTCCTTGTTGTCGGATTCAAAAAGCATCTGCGAAAAAGGATCGCCAATGGTTTCGCCTAGTTTGGCAAAGAAATATTCCGATGCCTTTGAAATCCTCTGCTGCAAATATTCATCGTCCTTCAGTTGTACATCTGGAGAAGCCGAAAATAATTTCCACAACTGTATGACAAATTTCTTGTTCACATCAAAAACTTGCGAATCAAACTGCTGCACGACATCAAGAATCTTTTGCGAATACTCTGGATTGAACTTGTTGAAATTTGTCATATACACTTTGCGAACATCCGTAAGTTGCTTTTGCAACAAATTGAAATCGAAGATTTTGAGCAAAATATCGCGTTGGAATGAAACCACATACGAGTTTAATTGTTTTTCATCGGGTTGATTCTGTCTGGCATTGTCGCAGAAAGTTATAACATCGGTGTCGGACTTTATTAAGTGTGGCGAAATGGCAGTTTTCAGCGTCAGCCCGTCCAGGGAACGGCATCGGCTCAGTGCTACATACACCTGTCCGAAGGCGAACGCGGCATGCACATCAATGATTGCCTTGTCGAATGTAAGTCCTTGACTTTTATGTACCGTTATTGCCCATGCCAGCCTCAACGGATATTGTTCAAACTCACCAATTACATTTTGCTCGATCTCGTTTGTTTCGCTGTTGACCGAGTATTGCACATTTTCCCACAGTTCCCGCCTGACATCTATCGGAGCATAGTCGCCTTTGCAAAGCACCTCGATTTTCTCTCCATCTATTTCGGTTATCTTTCCAATTTTTCCGTTGTAGAAAAGTTTTGCAGGCGAAGAGTCGTTCTTTATGAACATTACCTGGGCGCCAACTTTCAGAGTGAGTGTTTCATCGGTCGGGTACATGTAGGGCGGAAAGTTGTCCCTAATGTCGGCCGTAAACTGATATTCTTCTCCTTCCAATGCGTCTAATTTAGAGCCGTTTATCGCGCTTGCATCGTTGTTGTGGGTTGTCAGGCGGATGCTGTCATCGTCATCGGCATCCGAAACTCGGCTATTCAGTACGGCAAGCGATTCGCGGGTAAGCGTATTTGTCCGTATTTCGTTGAGAATAGAAACAAAAACCTCGTCTCTCTGTCTGAAAATGTGCGTAAGTTCTACGGTAACATAATCAACTTTCTTCAAGGCATTGCTATCGAAAAAATATGGCGAGCGATAAAACTTGCTGATGATTTTCCATTCTTCATCCTTCACCACGGGCGTAAGCTGGTAAAGGTCGCCAATCATCAATAGTTGTACTCCTCCAAACGGCAATGATGAGCGGCGGTAATGCCTGAGCACGCTGTCGACAGCATCGAGCAAGTCGGAACGTACCATGCTGATTTCGTCAATAACAAGCAGGTCGAGCGAACGCAATACCTTTATCTTGTTTCCGCTAAGACGGTATTGTTCGCGGATTGGGTTTCCTTCGCTGTCCTTGCTGACTAATGCGAGGTCGGCATCTTCGGGGATAAATGGAGAGAACGGAAGCTGGAACATCGAATGTATCGTAACTCCGCCTGCGTTGAGGGCTGCGACACCGGTAGGAGCGACAACCACCATGCGTTTACGGGTCATGCTTGGCAGACTTTTCAGGAACGTAGTCTTGCCCGTGCCTGCCTTGCCTGTAAGAAAAACCGACTTGCCTGTAAACTTTATCAGGTCGTAGGCTAACTTTATGTTTTTGTCAATGGCTTCCATTTGTTCCGAATATCGTTGGCAAAAGTAATGTTTTCTGCAGAAACAAAGTAAATCTATTTGTGAGTTTTGATAATTTTGCCTTATGTGATTTCGTTTGGGCTTCGCTGTTTTATTATGATGATTAATAGAATCAAAATCGTAATTCTAAACAAAAAGTCTTTGCCAATTCTTCCAAATGTCTTATTTTTGCCATGTATAATACATGTTGCACAGAAAAATATGGAAATGCAAAAAAATATTGTGCCAGTACTTGAATATCAGTCTGATGTCCGTTCAAAATCTATAGAAAAGGAGGAAAACGGAAACATGACAGTCGATGAGTACATTGCTCTTGTACGGAAAGCATTGGATAAGCGCTATGAAAATTTATAGGGTTGAAGTAGCTCCATCTGCAATAGTTGATGTAAATGAGCTTGCAAATTTCCTTTTTGAAAATATGTCACGGGAAGCCGCGTATCGTTATCTTGATATGATAGGTCAAGAAATGGAATCTTTATCAATATTTGCAAATTGCGTAAATGAAAGTCAATTGCTTGCAATAAAAGAAATACATCCTCATGCAAGGCGCATGATATCGCATAATCATAAATGGAACTATGTATTTCACATAGAAAAAGATACTGTTATAATTGACAGACTGTTAAAATCAAAACTTATAACCCAATAGACAGCAGGCAAGCCTTTTCTATCACATAAATCAATCATTCTAAAATCGTAATTCGTAAATATTTTTTACTTTTGCGCCATAATATATAATAAGGTGTTGCTGTCGCTGATACATATCACAGTCATTGATGTAATAGACATTCTAATTGTCGCCTTCCTGTTGTACAAACTCTACCAGTTGATTAAGGGAACGGCCGCAATGAAGATTTTCTTCGGCATCGCAATAATATATTTTGTGTGGTTGCTTGTGAAGGCTCTGAAAATGGAGCTTCTGGAATCCATTATGGGACAGGTGATTGGTGTCGGTGTAATAGTTCTGATTATTGTTTTCCAGCAGGAAGTCAGGCAGTTCCTGCTTATGCTTGGCGACAAATACCTGAAGCGCGGCGCATTGATTGGTAAGGTGAAACTTATTAACGATTTCTCGCACGATGGAGTCGAAAGCATTGTTCAAGCAAGCGTAGAAATGGCCGAAACAAAGACTGGAGCGCTTATAGTAATCGCACGCGAAACATCGCTTCAGACAATAATACAAACTGGAGAAAAATTGAATGCCGACATAAATACTCAGTTAATCAAGGCAATATTCTATAAGAATGCACCACTCCATGACGGAGCAATGGTAATAGAAAAAAACAAGATAGTAGCGGCAAAATGTATTCTTCCTGTTTCGCAGAATCCAAATTTGCCAAACGAATATGGTTTGCGTCATCGCTCTGGTTTGGGAATGTCAGAAAATTCCAATGCTTTGGTTATCATCGTATCCGAGCAGTCTGGCAATATCTCGGTTGCACAAAATGGAAAAATCCACAAGGTATCGGATGGCGAACATTTGAGAAAAACCATTGTGGCATATTTGCGTAGGAAGAATGAAAACAGCAAAGCTTCCAAGCAAAAAGCCAGTACCGAGTCGGAATTAGAAGTTCAAGAATCGCAAACGCTATAAGTTAAAATCTAGCCTCATCAGCATTAACAAAACTTTAACCACAGAAAAAGTTTTCGCACGAAAAAGTTTTCTAATTTCGCGGCATCTTTAATTGCACATTTATGATTGAAAAAGAAACCATACTCGAAGAGGTTGCGAAGATGTTTAACTCCAATGGTATCAAGCCAGTAACGATGGATAACATCTCAATGGACCTTAAGATTTCCAAGCGCACGCTCTACGAGATTTTCAAGGACAAGGATGATCTTGTGATGCAAGTGATGCAGTATGAGCTCAAAAAGGCTGATGAAAAAATCAAAAAGATAATCGCCGAAAGCGATAATGTGCTGGACGCAATTTTTAGCATAGCCGAAGAGAAGGTCCAGACCAATGCAAAATCGAAGACAAATCCCAAAACACTTGAGGATTTAATAAAGTATCACCCGACTATATATTCAAATGCTTACAAGAAAATAAGAGAGGAAACATATACCACAATATTCAAGCTTGTTGAGCGTGGCAAAATCGAAAACTACTTTAAGAAAGAAATCGACACGGATATTTTGATTTTTACATTGCAGAAACTCGTAAGCATATACGAAAACGAACAGGAATTTGTAAAGAGTAAACCTCCGGTAGCTTTCCACAGCACACTCACAATTCCTATTCTGCTCGGAATATCAACCCCTCAGGGTCAGGAAATAATTAACGAAAAGGTAAAGAAACTCATAAAAAGCAAAGATAACAAATGAGAAGAATTGCATTAATTACAACCGCAGTGCTTATGCTGCTGTCGGCTGCACATTCATTTGCACAAAACGAAGACGGAGCGTTATCAATTTCGCTTAAATCGGCTCAGGACTACGCCGTAGAGCACAACAAGACACTGAAAAACTCGAGTCTTGACATCCGCAAGGCCGAAGCTGCAAAATGGGGAGCAATCGCCTCAATGCTTCCACAGGTAAGCGCAAGCCTCGGATACTCAAACTATTGCGGATACGAAATGAATCTCGGTCCAATGTCGATGTCGATGCCAGCAACTGGAACTCTCGGAATCACAGCATCGATGGCTCTTTCCGGACAGCAGATTATAGGTGTCCAACTTGCAGAAATGTCAAAGGATCTTTCCGATCTTACAAAAAAGCAGTCCGAAGATGAAATAAGGTATCAGGTTGCAAAGGTTTACATGTCGATTCTGGTGATGCAGAACACCACCGAATTGCTCGAACGCAGTCTCGAAAACCTTGAAAGCCTGCAAGAAACAACGCAAAATGCCGTTGATGTTGGCGCCGCCGAACAAACCGATGCCGACAAGCTGATGGTTCAGGTTCTGTCGCTCCGCACAAGCATAAGCTCGACAAATAGGTCGCTCGAAATGCTCGAAAACTCAATGCGCCTGCAACTTGGCTGCGGTGTAAACACTAAACTCACTCTCACCCAGACTGTTGACGACATTCTGAAGCCGGAAGCAATTCTCGCTCTGCAAAACGAAACCTTCAATGTGGAGAACAACTACAACTACCAGTTGCTACAAGAAAACTCCAAACTGCTCAAAAAGCAGATTGACCTCAAGATAATGGGTTATGTCCCGACCTTGAGCGCATACTACCAGTATTCGGGCAGAACATATTTCGGAAAGAAGGAAGGCTTCAACATGACACCACCGAACCTCATCGGTCTGACATTGAACATTCCTATCTGGAGCAGCGGAAAGACCTGGTCGGATGTAAAGCAAGCCAAAATTGAATACGACAAGTTCCAGAACACCATCGAAACAACCCGCGATGCCCTGTTGGTTCAGGAACGCCAGTTGCGCTACAATGTGACATCAAACTACGAAACCTACGAGGCCCAGAAACTTAACCTCGAAGTCACCGAGCGCGTATTTACCAATGTTTCGAACAAGTTTGAACACGGAATGGCATCGAGCCTCGAGCTCACAACCGCAAGCAGCGACATCATTTCGGCACAGAGCAACTACATTTCGGCCGTGCTGAACCTCGTGAACGCACAGATAGAATTTGAACAACTGTTGAATAGAAAATAAGTCAAAACAATGAATATAAAGAATTTGATAGGTGTTGCCTTAATCGCAGCAATGATGCTGACGGCAACAGGATGCAAAGAGAAGAAAGAAGAGACAAATGTTGCCAATGTTCAGGAAGAAAAGACGGAATTGGTTTCGGTACAGACACTTGCAAAGGAGACTATCTCCAAGAGCATAAGCATCTCGGCAGTGTTGCAACCATACGAGACTATGAACATTTCGCCGTCGGTAACAGGTATCATAAAGAAGATAAATGTTGATGTGGCATCGCGTGTCAGCAAAGGTCAGACACTTGTGCAGATGGACGAAACGCAGTTGAAAACCACTCGTTTGCAGTTTGCCAACCTCGAAAAGGAACTTGGTCGTGTAGAAGCCTTGCTAAAGAGCGGAAGCGTATCGCAGCAGACCTACGACCAGACCAAAGTACAGTACGACCTTACAAAGGAGAACCTTGAATTTCTCGAAAAGAACACTTATGTAAAGGCAGATTTTTCGGGTGTAATTTCGGCAAAGAACTTCGAGTCTGGCGAACTGTACAGCGGAATGCCAATACTTACATTGATACAGATTAACACGCTGAAGGCAATAGTAAACATTCCCGAAGCCTACTTCCCAATGATAAAGACCGGAACAAAAGTTCAACTCAGTTCCGACATCTACAAGGGACGCACTTTCGAAGGAACAATCGAAATCATCTACCCGACAATTGACCCCAATACCCATACTTTCCAGGCAAAGGTTAGAATTCCGAACGCAAAGGAAGAACTTCGCCCAGGTATGTACATGAGCGTAAACATCGACCTCAACAACATCGAAGCAATAATCGTTCCATATCAGTCGGTACTGAAACTGCAAGGTGCAAACGAAAGGTATGTGTTCATCAACAACGACGGCTATGCAAAGCGCATTGTTGTTGAAATGGGCAAGCGTTTCGACGACAAGATTGAAATCATATCAGACGAACTTAAGGAAGGCGACGAACTTGTTGTTGTCGGTCAGGCAAAACTCGTCGATGGCGTAAAACTTAACATTTCCAAATAAAGCAGAAAGGACAAGACGATGAGTATCTACAAAACCGCAATACAAAAACCTATCACTACGGGACTTATCTTTGTCGCCGTAATTGTGATGGGTTTGTTCTCGCTGTCGCGACTGCCAATCGACCAGTTCCCCGAAATCGACCCGCCGTATGTTACCATTATGACAACATATCCGGGTGCAAACGCCAGCGAAATCGAAACCAACATAAGCAAGATTCTCGAAAATGCACTTAACTCCGTCGATGGACTTAAAAACTTGTTTTCCACCTCGAAGGATAACCTTTCCATTGTAACGCTCGAATTTGAGTGGGGAGTCAACATCGATGATGTGATGAACGACATCCGCTCCTATGTCGATTTGGTTTACGACAATCTGCCCGACGGTGTAAGCCGACCAATGATTATCAAGTTGAACTCGAGCGCAATGCCAATCATGCAGCTCGGATTCACCGCTGAGGAAAGTTATGCCGGCTTGGACAAAATATTGGAGGACAATGTAGTAAATACGCTGAACCGCATCGATGGTATCGGAAACATATCGCTTTCGGGAGCCCCCGACCGTTATGTGTATGTTGACCTTGACCCCAACCAGCTCGACGCCTACAACCTTTCGGTTGAAGTAGTCGGAAATGCCATTGCAGGCAACAACCTCAACCTTGCATCGGGAACCGTGAAGATGGGAAAGGAACAGTACCAGCTCCGCGTTGAAAGTGAATACATTGAAAGTTCCGAAATCAACAACATAGTTGTAACAACCACCCCCGACGGCAAGCAGGTTTTCGTCCGCGACCTTGCAACAGTGCGCGATACCATCAAGGACCTGTCGCTCGACGAAAGAATAAGCATCCTCGAAGACGGTCAGGAAGTTCTCGGAAAGGAAGGCGTTCGTTTGCAGATAAGTAAGCAGACAGGAGCAAACACCGTGGAAATATGTAAAAAGGTGAACGAGGAAATGGAAAAGATTATGAAAATCCTTCCTCCCGACATCAAATGTACTGTAATCCGCGATGGTTCAATCGAAATCAAGAATGCAATCTTCGGTCTTGCCGACTCAATATTCTACGCTTTGCTGTTCGTGGTACTGGTTGTGCTAGTATTCCTCGGCAACTGGCGTTCTACATTGATTATCAGCTTGACAATTCCTATTTCGCTTATCGTATCATTCATCTACCTGCTCATGGCCGACAGCTCGCTCAACATAGTCTCGCTTGCGTCGCTTACCATTGCAATCGGTATGGTGGTGGACGATGCTATCGTTGTACTTGAAAACATTACCAAGCACATCGAACGAGGCTCCAGCCCGCGCGAGGCAGCAATTTACGCGACCAACGAGGTATGGGTTTCGGTTATCGCAACCACCCTTGTTATCGTTGCCGTGTTCGTCCCGCTGACAATGCTTACCGGTATGGCAGGTATCATGTTCAAGGAACTCGGATGGATTGTTACAATAGTAGTATGTACCTCAACGGCAACAGCTATCACACTTATCCCGATGCTCTGTTCAAAGATGTTGAAGGCCAACAAGTTCTTCGTCAACAAGGAGGAAGAAAAGGAATATCTTGCAAAGCAGAAGAAGAAAATTTTCTCTCACAAGAATACTATCGGCAAGCTGTTCGACAAGATTGACCTCTGGTATTCTAAACTGCTCCGCGTATGCCTCGACCACAAGCTTGTCACCATGCTCATTGCTCTTGCAATATTCGTAGTTTCGCTGATTCCGTTTACCAACGGCACAATCGGAACCGACTTCATGCAGCAGCAGGATAACGGCAATATGTCTATCAAGATTGAACTCCAGCGTGGTACCAGAATCGAGGAAACCCTGAAGACTGCCCGTAGAATAGAGTGCCGCATTCACGAACTTATCCCCGAAACAAAGGTTATCTCTACCTCGGCAGGTTCGAACGACGAATCAAGTATTTCGGCATTGTTCTCGGGAACAACCAACAACAAGATCAACATGACCGTCAGAACATCGAAGAAGTACGAGCGTAAGCGCACAATCTTCGAAATGGCCGAAATTATCCGTGAAGAACTGAAGAGTTACCCCGAAATCATCAACTATTCGGTTTCGACAAGCAGCGGCGGCGGTGGCGGTATGGGCAACAACAATGTTTCGGTTGAAATCTACGGATACGACTTCGACGAAACCAATATCCTTGCCAACGAGTTGAAACACAAGTTCAAGGAATTGCCGTCGGCACGCGACGTGACCATCAGCCGTGAGGAAGACCGTGCTGAACTTCAGATAGTTTTCGACAAGGAAAAGCTTGCACGCCACGGACTTAGCACCTCACAAGCTGCAATGTATGTACGCTACCGTGTAAACGGAATGACTGCCGGATTCCTAAAGGAAGACGGCGAGGAATACGACATTGTAGTAAGGCTAAAGGAGGAATTCCGCAATAGTCTCACCGACATCGAAGAACTTACAATCATGAGCCCGAGAGGCGAAAAGATAAAGTTGAGCGAACTTGCCGAAATAAGCGAATACTGGTGTCCTCCAAACATCGAGCGCAAGAACCGCCAGCGTTACCTTACCGTCAGCGTAACACCTTACAACGCTTCGTTGGGCGACCTCGCAAAGGATGTTCAGGGAGTTATCGACCAGACAAATATTCCATTAGGCATCTCCACACGACTTGGCGGTTCGTACGAAACCCAGCAGGATACCTTCAAGGATATGGTTACCCTGGCACTGCTCATCATGATGTTGGTTTACATTGTTATGGCATCGCAGTTCGAATCATTCTCCAAGCCGTTCATCATAATGATGTCAATCCCGTTCGCAATTACCGGTACTATCCTCGCATTGCTTATTACGGGCACAACTCTCGATATGATGGGCGCATTGGGCTTGATACTTCTTATTGGTATCGTTGTCAAGAACGGTATCGTGCTTGTCGATTACATCAACCTTATGCGCGACCGTGGCTACGAACTTAAGGAAGCAATTGCACTTTCGGGACAGTCGCGTCTGCGTCCAGTGCTTATGACGGCATTCACCACAATCCTCGGTATGGTGCCAATGGCAATGAGTACCAGCGAAGGCTCCGAATTGTGGCACGGCATGGGTGTTGTAGTAATCGGCGGTCTTACCGTATCGACCTTCGTAACCTTGATTGTCGTTCCAGTGCTTTACGCAATCTTCTCGCGCAAGGGCGAACGCGACGACCAGGCTAAGCTCCGCAAGACATTTGTATTCATGGACATCAACAATGCCGACTACGAATACCTTGACAAGGAAGAAGAAAACATGGAGGTTGTAATTAATCAGAATGAAGAACCTAAAAACGATTAGCAATGAAATCAGTATTCATAGTATATAACCAAGCAAACACCGAGCGTGTTGAATATATTCTTGATGCGCTGAACATCAGAGGTTTCACATATTGGGAGAATGTGCAGGGACGAGGCACAAAGATAGGCGAGCCCCGCCGTGGCACTCACACCTGGCCGGAAATGAATTCAGCCATTATGACCGTTGTCCCCGACGAGAA